>Ga0209717_1002353_pt1 | contig 18315 bp, 14 predicted proteins | sample AD_UKC048_MetaG_FD_184418 | JGI IMG/M metagenome (GOLD analysis project Ga0209717, IMG submission 184418) | Active sludge microbial communities of municipal wastewater-treating anaerobic digesters from USA - AD_UKC048_MetaG (SPAdes) (version 2) | ecosystem: Engineered > Bioreactor > Anaerobic >... | reverse complement strand
ATTCCCTTTTGTGATGGGAACATATATCCATCCAGTTTATATGATATTAGCCCGTTTTGAAGGTCTGACCGCACAACGAGATCCTTATCAAGAAAGAAACTGAGAGGCACCCCATCATAATTAACCGTCACTTTGAGAAGTCCTGAAGGTTCTTTTACAGCGGAATATGAAATGTTCTTCAAAGTGAGAGATTCTTCGGAAATGATCTTTGCACTGCCCCCTTTTAAAAAATCATTTTCAGAGAATTTTCTGAATATCATACTGAAAAAAGTTGCATTCTGAGGAACAGTAAATGATACAGGTTCCCTGTTGCCGTTCTTTTCTATTTCGCCACTGAAAAATCCGTTCACATTTACAGCTTTTGAATTCATTTTTGAGGACATTTCACTACTTTCAGATTCAACCGAAACAGGGAAAAAGTCTTTGCAGGTCACCTTCACGACCGATCTCGTTTCCATGCTGACAGAGTATGCGCCTCTGGTTACCCCCATTTTAGAAGTTGACTCAAGTGTAAGAATGCATTTCCCGGAGAAATCTTTGCTTTCTGTCCATTTTTCTGTGTTTTTTCCGATCTCATTTCCCATCATCGAAATGGTGTAAGTCCGTTCCTCTGACAGAATGTTGAAAAAGAAAAGAAGTAACAATGCCGCAATCACTGTTCTCATGAAGCTCCTTAGCAAAAAGTTCATAATATTATGAGATAATTGAGTTGTAAAAGCAAAAAAAAACCGGGCGGAATCCGCCCGGTTTGAAAAATAGATCAATGAATATTATTTGCAATATCCGATAGGCGGAGCTTCCGGCTGTTCGCTTACAGGAGTGTTGACATATTCATAATACTGCTCTTCTACCCAGACAGGAACAAGCACATTGTAAGAATTGTCAAAATTGCATATTTTATATCCCTTTGCGTTAGTTTCAATTCCTTCATCCGTCATAGCTTCGTCACTTACAATTGCATCGCCCGGATATTTGGGGTTTGTTTCAGGTCCCGGAAGAGAACCGTCCCATTTTACAACAGCAATAACTTTCCAATCATTAACTTTAATTTTGAAATCTTTTGAAGTGTATATGTCTGCAGGACGGATGTCTGTGCTTCCTTTTACTCTTTTTTCTCTCGGAGCATCAACACCGTCAATAAGTATATCAACTCTTGCATCAATTTCATAAGTGGAATCTTCACCTTCATAATCGGGCTTACATCTGTCAACTTTGTCAGCATACTGTGATGTGCAGCTTACATAACCGACAACGATAAGGTACTGGTCGTCCATGACTGCATCATCGGGCACACCGTCTCCGTTTTTATCTTCTATCGGACCAAGACCGATTGTTTCAGGGTTTTCATAATTACCACCGCCCCATCTATTATCTCTATCAAGAGATGCATGCCATGCGATAGTTTGTTCAACACCATCAGATCCTCCTTCAACTCCTTGATCAGAGAAAGAACAATCATCGTGACGAAAATATTTTTCATCGTCAGGATTACTTGGAGAAACATATGGAGCAAGACTTGACACTAATTGAACTGTTCCCATTAAACCTTCAACAGGTGTGTAATTATGAGTCGGTGCTTCAACGCTGGTTTTCTTTATCATATGAATATCGACATCAATTGCTACGCCGTCTTTAGTCGAGGTTGCTTCAGTTTTTGTTCCATAACCCTGTTTCCACGAAAGCTGAGCAACAACACGCGCCTGAGGAATGATCTTCGGAACGACAGTGATATCAGCGGTTTCGCTCACAAGATCTGTTTCAAGGTCAATAGTTTCCGCCTGAATATTGACCTTGTAATATTTTGTTTTGAATTTTTCACAATGTTTCTGGCGGCAGATAAGATAGTTAGAGAGTTTCAGGAAATAGAACTCATCTTCAACATCTTTGGGTTCTTCACCGCATTCGCTTTCGCAAGTGGTGGCATCTTTGTAATTTGGATTCTTTTCTGAATATCTTCTAGGAGTTATCATAAGTCCATAGAAGTCTTCTCTTTCAGGATCATCTATGTCAAGTATCCACTTTCCGGCTGTCTTTATCTGAGATTCCTCCATAAGCGGAGTGGGTGATTCTTTCATTTCCCACTTATATTTTATAGCATATCTACGATTCGGATCCTTTTTGTCATATAATTTCTTGTCAAGACATTTTGAAGGTGCATCAGGATCGGAAACGCAGGTGTTCACAAGATTCATCTGAACTTTGTCTTTGATGTTCCTGTATGACATTTCTCCGCCAGTGGTGTATTCAAATTTAACTTTAATTATCGGCTTTGGCGGTTTGTTCGGCTGGCGGGTCACCTGAATTCTGTAGCTTGTAGCGTTAGGCCCGCATGTGTCGGAAGTTCCCTTTGTCGGGTCGTTCGTGCAAATCTCGATCCAGAAATCTCCGTCAAGTTTGTATTTCAGATCATCTTCGCCTGTAACAGGATTATATTCTTTTTCTGAGGGAGGATTCAACTTAAGGGCTTCAGCCGCAGTTTTATTGTAGCTCAGGAGGATCTTGAACTGTGGATTATACTTCTGTGCACTGAAACTTTTCTTACAAGTTCTCTTTTCGATCTCATTCTGATCAAGAGGACAGAGAGATCCGATGCGTGATCCTGCTTCAGCGTTTGTGTTGTCAAAAGTCAGAAGTTTGCCATTCCAGCCGTCTGTTGCGACACCTGTATTTGACATGGACTGTATCTGAAGCTCAAACAGCTTTTTATAATCAGCATTGTCAAGTTCTGCTATTCTGTGTCCTCTCGGGTCGATAAGATTGATCTGTCTTATCAGAAGTTCACCTGTTTCACCGCGGTTATATATCTCAAACTCTTCGGTGATAGTGTCTGCAACAGGAGCTTTCAGAACAGGCATTACCGGATTGACGGTATCATCATCACTTTCCTCTTCGTCAGGAGTCTCAGCTTCATCGGGAGTCTCAGCTTCATCGGGAGTTTCAGTTTCATCAGGGGTTTCAGTTTCATCAGTGATCTCAGTGTCGTCAGGAGTTTCAGTGTCATCGGGCTGCTGAACATCATTGCTGTCCCACGGGTAGTATGCAAAAACTTTTTTTGCGGGGTTTGATGCCACTTCCGGCTTTCCTTCAACATCGTAACTGTTGCAGGAAACGAAAGCTGAAGCAACCAGCAACAGCAGTGTAACCATAAGTAATTTCTTCATTTCTCAATCCTCCAAATAATATTATAAAGAGTAACACCTCATCAAAACTTCAGCGCATTATAAAATGACATAGTCAAAAGTCAAAAAAAAAGAGCGCTGTCGCATGTCACAAATGTTTAGTACGCACACAATGAAATTTTTACGAAAAATCTTCTTGTTTTTAAAATGATCCGTGATTAAACTGTTGCCGAAACTTATTGCCGGTGTGTGTTATGGCTTTGTCTCAGAACGGATGGATAATATGTCTTGAACCTGAAAGGAAAGGTCTTCTTGCAGGGACAAAGGTTCACTTGACCCAGTGTATATCATGTGAAGTGAAGGAGTGTCCCGTTAAAGCACAGCTTTTTTCAGCATACTTCCCTCAGTGGGTCGATCTTGAGAACAGTCCTCTGAACGGTAAAATTATGGAGCTGAACAGAACTCTTGCAGGCAGGAAGAAGAGAGTCCATGAATTCTACTGTCCGAAAAAGAAGACGGCATCGATAAGTTGTAACGCAAGAAGTGTTTTCTGCAGATACAATTTGATCTGCGGGAAATTTGATGAAGCAGAAACAGGAACCGGTTTTATAAAATCCATAAGATGGAGGAGAGTCATGATTTATGTCGTAATGTACCTTGACGGCACTTCAGATGTCGTTAACCGCAATGATTTTGCGACAGTTGACATTGACAGGGTCGAAAGGGTCTATCCCGGCAGTTATGAAGTAAAGATCGTTTCAGAGCTTGTTCCGCTCGGAGAGGAGAAGGAAAAGCTTGCTGAAACAGTAGAATCTTTCAACCAGAAATACAAGGGCGGAGTTGTGACGGCAAACGGTCTTGTAAATTTTGATGAGTGGTTCACAAACGGCTCGAACGGTGACACCGCTGTTATTCCTGAGAAGGTGCTGGTGCCTCAGAAAACATATAAGGTTCAGAAAATAAAGGATACAGTAGAGATTTCTGAAAGTAATGGTGCGGCAAAAATAGATAAGATCCCAGGGAAGGTTGAGAAGGTTGAGAAAGCTGAGAAGGTTGAGAAAGTTGAGAAGGTTGAGAAAGTTGAGAAGGTTGAAAAACCTGTTGAGAAAGCAGGGAGGGCTGTTTTGAAAAACAAGGCGAAAGAAGCTGAAAAGCAGGTGTCGATCTTTGAAGCGCAGCAGCAGATCGAAGCTGAAGCAAAGAAAAATAAACCGAAACAGAAAAAAGAAAAAATAGTAAAAAAGAAATGATCCGGTACAATTTTCAAGTGGAGCGGGGCTTAAATGAAATACAGAATAATTGAAGGTCTATGCATTAACTGCGGAGCTTGTGCTGCAGAATGTCCGTGTGAAGCGGTGATACAAAATGAAAAGGAGTACCAGATAACGGTCTCTCTTTGTATCGGATGCGGTCAATGCGCAGAGGTTTGTCCAGTGGATTGTATTGAGAAAATTGATGAACAGGGGGAATAAAATGATCAAGAGATGGATCTTTTTAATTTTTATGTTAGTTTTTTCAGTTGGTTGCGAGAATTCTGTCAATTCACTGAAGAACAAGTCTGATGACGAAAAAAACGATGAAAAGACTGTTGTTGATGAGGAAAATGACCCGGGCGTTGTTCAGGATGAGGGCGCGAAAGAACCTGACGAGAGTGAAGAAACTCCCGATGAACAGGTTGATGAGAACGAAAACCAGGATGTTGATTTTATATGGGATAACTGCAGTAATACATGGGATTGTGAAGGTGACGAAATGTGTGTCAAAGAAATCGGCAGATGCACTGATTCCTGGGGAAAATGTGAAAAAATCCCGGAGGATTGTGAAGCAGTTGATGAACCGGTCTGCGGATGTGACGGAATGTCCTATGCCAATAAATGCATCGCTATGCAGAATGCTCAGAACATTAAACATAACGGTGTGTGTGAAACCGGACTGAAATGATCCTTTCAAAAAAACAGACAGAATCTTTGAAAAACTCAATAATATCAATCGGTTTACAGTATTTTGGAGATGACACCGGTTCTTTTCTTGACAGTTACATTTCCGCAATTGACACACAGTACATCATATTCTGTCATTTGGAAAACGGCTTGCCGGAAGGGTTTCTCATCCTTTCAGAAGTGCTTGATGAAGCAGAGATAATTCAGGTGGCTGTAAGAAAAGAGAGCACAGGCAGGGGAATCGGGACGCAGCTGGTTAAAGAGGTTGCTGAGTACTGCAAATCGAACGGTGTCAGGAAAATATTTCTTGAAGTAAGGGTTTCAAACAGATCAGCGGAAAAGATCTATCTGAAGAACGGTTTTGAAAAGGTGGGTATGAGAAGATCGTATTACAGCAATCCTGTTGAGGACGCTTTAATTATGGCAAAATCATGTTGCGGGTGGTGTCAATGAAAAGACAACTGGTCGTAGCATTGTTAATAGTGTCAGTAATATCATCGTGTTACGGCAGAAAAGGCGACGGGGTGAGAAAGAGTATAAAGACATGGACGCTCCATGCTGAATCCAATGCTTTGTTCTGCGGGGATATATTTTTTCAAAATGAGTTAAAAGGCGATCTGTATGTCGTGGCCGTGAAAGAACCGGATGCTCCCAATCTGCCGAGAACAGTGCTCAATTATAAAAAGATCGAAAAAGGGACTTTCTACGGTTTTCTTGTGCCGGTCGGAAGCGTTTCGGTCTTTGCTTTCCAGGATAGGAACGGAAATAAAAAATATGATGACGATGAACTGTTCGGAACATATAAAGGGGGAGAACCGGTTTTTCTGGATAACGGACGGATGCTTTTCAGGGTCGACATAACTCTTGATAATGTTCAGAATATGCCGGAAAAGTTCAGGAAAATGAGCATAGTTAATGATGTGAAAAGTGATTATGTTGTTAAAAAACCGTTTCCCGGGACAGTTGTGAAAATGGACCATTATTATTTTGATCCGGGGTTCGGAGCACTCGGTATGTGGAGACCTCTTGAGCTCGCATCTTTGCAGGGACCGTCAGTTTTCATGCTGAAAGAATTTGATCCTGATAAAATTCCGATTCTTTTTGTTCACGGAATATCGGGAACTCCTTTTGACTGGAAATTCATATCTGAAAATATCGACACGGAAAAATATCTCCCCATGGTTTTCCAGTATCCGAGCGGATTCCGGCTTGACGGTGTTGCTGCGGCACTTGATTACGAAATCTCGGTCATTTCGGAAAAATACGGAATGAAGGAGATAATAATTGTCGCTCACAGCATGGGAGGACTTGTTTCAAGAACTTTTATTCAAAGATATCACAATCAGAAGGAGAACTCCCTTGTCAGAAAATTCATTTCGATAAGTTCACCTTACGGCGGGCACGACCTTGCCGCATACGGAGTCAGAAAAGAGACAAAATCCTTCGTTCCTGTATGGATAGACATGGTTCCTGGATCAGATTTCCAGAAAAGAATGTTTGAAACACCTTTGAATGTCCCTTTCTATCTTTTTTACGGAAATAAACCCAAAGACGGACAGAAGAACAGCGACAGTGACGGAACAGTCAGTGTGAAAAGTATGCTTGATGAGAATGTTACAAAAGATGCCGTTGAAATATTTCAGTTTCACGAAGATCACACCTCAATACTTAATTCAGAAGAAGTATTTAAAAAACTCATTGAAGTCATTGAGAATTGAATTTTCTCTTGACTACTTTTGAACAATTTTTAGAATCTGGTGAGTGCAGGTGTGTTAAATTGCTTTTTTATGGAGATAAAAATGAAAAAAATCGTTTATGTTCTTATTTTAGTTTTTTCAGTTCTTTTTGTTTTGAGCTGTTCATCCAAAAAGGACGACAATGAATCAAATGACAGCGATAGTACCGGTGACGGTCCTAAATGCGGCAATGGCGTGATAGATGAAGGAGAAATCTGTGACGGCAACATTCCATGCTGGCAGGCAGGCCATTTCTATCCGGAATTTGAAGCAAAGTGTAATGCCGATTGTACTGCTTATGATACAGTACAATGTCAGAAAAGACCTGATGATGATCTTTGCGGAAATTTTGTAAAAGATGATAAAGAAACATGTGAACAGGGTGAAACAAAGCCCTGTACTGAACTCCCCGGTAGTTATGAGACAGGTGATGCGGCATGCAACAGATGGTGCACCGGATGGGATCCTACAAACTGTTCAACGGGTGGCAATAAGACTTGCGCACAGATATTTACATGTGTCGATGCCTGTACTGATGATGCCTGTATTGAAGGATGCAGAGGCCAGGGAAGCGAGCAGGGACTTGAACTGTTTAATGCGCTTTATGAATGCTGGACCGGCAACTGTGCAAGCGGTGCGGATAAAGAGGAGTGTATGAAAGAAAGCTGCAACGATGAATATTATTCCTGCTATCCGAACGAGAAATGCGGTAACGGTGTGATAGATGAAGGAGAAAAATGCGAGACATTGGAGACTAAACCATGTCAGGACTTTGGTGAAGACTGGCAGCCGATAAACGAAGCTATATGCAATTCAACCTGTACTGACTGGGATATGTATGCATGTATAGACAAAGATGCTCTTACCTGTTATCAGGTCTATGAATGTGTTGAAAAATGTGATAATTCTGAATGTGAGGAAGAGTGCATTGGTAAGACATGGCCTGCTGCAAAGGCAAAATATGACACAATGTTAGAGTGCCTTGATAAAGAATGTAGCGATGCTCCTGTTATGGAAGTCTGCATGAATGAGTTCTGCAAGTTCCAGACTGATGCATGCAAAACTCATCTTACATGCGGCAACAGCAATATTGACATGTATGAGAACTGTGAAAAAGGTGAATCAGTAGACTGCGGAACTATTGAAGATGAGCAGGGCGAAGCAATGTATGAAGCAGGAACGGCAAATGCTTTCTGCAACACCAACTGTACAGAATACATCACACTGATGTGCTTTAAGTTCTGCAGCTGTTCAGAGATCAAGACATGTGTTGAACAGGAATGTGGCGGCTACAGCAACAGTGCGGATGCCGATTGTCTTGAGGAATGTGAATCATGGGGAAGTCAGCTCGGAGAAGGCGAAGCAAGCGGCTGGAGAAAATTTATTCAGAGCTGCTCAGACAGCGACGGAAATAAAGCTTTCGACAGTAAGACCTGCGTCGATGAAGCGAACAAGAACTACGACTGCGGTGTATCTGATCACGAAAAGTGCCCATACTGATAATAATTCAGATAGTTAATATCCTAGCCAAATGAAAAAGATCCTGGCCGGAACGGTGTTTATATCCCTGTGTATTGCTGCACTGTATGTTTACGCAGAGATTTTAATAAACAGAAAGATAGATGAAACTGTCTCAAAAGCTGTCATGCTGTTAGAAAGAAAAACGGGTCTTGACATGGATGTTTCCGACACAGGTTTCAGTTTAATAAAGCCAGAAGTGTATGCTGGAAATATAAAAATCTCCAAACAGGGCTCTTTTGTTGCAGCTTTTTCAGACTGCCGGGTTTCTGATGTGGTAAAGATCTATTTCGGAAAGAAAAAGGATGTTAACATTGTCTGCATCGGATCTGCCGTGAACGGTGATCAGATATTCAGTGCCGCCAAGAGTTATATTTCAACTGAAAAAGCTCAAACACCAGGATCATCGGGTGGAAAGAATGAGGAATACAGCTTAGATCTGGAAATTAATGATATGACTCTATCTTTTGATGGAAAAACGAGGTCCGTCAATTTCGGAATGGAACTGAACGGATCTCTTGGGAAGATCACCGTTAAAGATCAGGTAAATTTAAAGGGAAGGGGATCGGCAGAAGTAGTTTTCAACACATCTTTCGAAAAGGTGGATCTTCTTTTGAACGCTATTCCGCTTGATATGGTAAGGGATTTTGTTATTTTGAAGACAGGTGTGAAGAATATTTCAGGAACGGTTGACGGTTTTATCAACATATTGAGAAAGAGCACTGATATTTCAGCAGATATTGATATTTCAGTAAAGGGCCTGAATATTGAACATCCTCTGATCGACTGGCAGCCGTATAAACTTTCTTTTTTCAGGTTTTCAGGGGTTGCAGTTGCTGATATCGGGAAAAAAAGTTTAAAATCAGAAAATTCAAAAATATCTCTGGGCGGCATCGACGGCAGTTTTTCTGCAAAAAAGGATGACACAGGCGTCTCATTTGCAGTAGATATAAACAAAGTTCCTCTGAACAAGCTCGAAACACTGGTTCATAATGATGTTTTCAAGGGATATCTCTTTGACGGAGACATTGATCTGAAAGTGACATATTCAAAAGAAGGTGATGCAGAGCCGGTATTTTCAGTGACAGGCGAAGTGGTAGAGCCATTGCAGATATCAGACCGGCTGAATTATCTTAGGGAGCCGTTTCCGTTCAATTTTATTGACAGAAACGATCAGCCGGTTTCGTTTGTGGTCGGGGCGGGCAACAGGGACTTCATTGCACTTGATTATATTCCGGAACATGTGATGTGGGCGGTCATTGTTTCAGAAGATGCCGGTTTCTTCATGCATAAAGGAGTCGATTTTGAAGAAATGTCTGCTGCAGTAAAGGACAACATAAAGAAAAAGAAGATGAGAGGCGGCTCGACAATAACACAGCAGATAGCGAAAAACCTCTTTCTGAAAAGAGAAAAAACACTTCTGAGAAAATTCAGGGAAGTGATCCTTGCAATAGAACTTGACGCGACACTTTCCAAAAAACGGCTTCTTGAGATATATTTCAATATAGTTGAATGGGCTCCGGGAATTTTCGGAATATCAAATGCCGCATGGTACTATTTCGGAAAACCTGTCTATATGCTTACTCCGCTTGAAGGTGCTTATCTTGCTTCCGTAATACCCGGTCCGTACAGATACAATTATCAGTTCCAGAACGGAAAAGTAAGTGAAAAATGGATAGAGAATCTTCACAGAATACTCAACATAATGAATGAAACCGGACATCTCACTTTTCAGGAATATATCGACTCAGTTAAAGAAGAACTTCTGTTCCGTCCCAAAGAATAAAAAATCATAACCAGTGAATATGATTTTAAAAAGGAACAGCTATTGAAGGTGGCGATTTAAATTATTCTTCAAACGGGCACACCCCGGACTCTTTACAATAACAGTCCCAGTCACGCATTACGGCGGTGGGTCTGCCTATTCTTTTCCACAAATGCCATTTACCCCAGAAGGTGTTATAACCCATGAGGTTCTGTGCCGATGTTGTAAGAATGTTCTCCTGTGGGCAGTATGACTTCTTCTTGTCAAATCTGTAGAAACATCCAATATCATCATAAGGATCAGATTCAATGTAAATTGCAAGTTTTCCCTGTAGCTTACTCGGCCCCCAGTATTCCGCATTTTCCATATGTTTTGTAACTTCATATTCCACATATTCCGGCTTATCAATGTCCGTAAGAATAACTTCCACAAATTTATTCTCTCCATACACATTATAAACCAGCCGGTTTTCATTCTCAGAATCTATCATCGGTGAATGCCCAAGTTCATAAGTTATTCCGTCAGTGTTCAGACGGTTGATCTTTTTACAATCATTAATGTGTTTGGGATACTTTCTCAGATCACAGTAATATATTTCACGGTTGTTTGTGATGAATGTCAGATGATCTCCCACTATGTTTCCTTCACCCGTGTAATTCTGTATTCCTTCAATATTATGCCATTCCCAATTATTAGAGGAAGCATATTTAAATTCTGTTTTTGTTCCCTCTTTTCCTTCTCTTACCTGTATCAGAACCCAGTTTCTGCCTGAAAAGGCCGATCTGGAAAGCCATGAATTGTGGTTTTTGTTATCATAAATTATCTCATAAAAATATTCGCTATTTTGTCTTAAAATAGACACTATAAACTGTTTGTTTGTATAATTGCTCGGTTGAGGCATCTGATCATATACCTCAATTACATAACGACCTTCGTTAAAACCCATGGAAAGATTGTGTCCGATATTATAGTATTCATCTTTTTCAGGATCATATTCTATAGCTCTTCCTGAACTGGCAAAATCCATTCCGGCAATGCCATCACTCATTCCGTGTGTCCATATTGTTCCTATGTTTGCCCTGAAACCATTAACCGTAAGCCATCTATCGCACTTGCTGTTAAATGACTCAAGTGTTGAATCTGCTTTCATATCAGGTAATTTACACGGCCATGGATAACACTCTCTGATAGTCGTCTGTGCCGGATTGTTTTTCTGTGCGTCAAGATACTTCTGATATTTTTCCCAGTTGTCCCATTCCCAGATGTTTCTCACGCACTGAGGATCTGTTTCAGTGGGTGTGTCACATCCGGGACGGCAGAATGTCGGTTTTCCGTCCTTATCTTTGAAGGGGAAATTCGTCTTGATCGTGTTTTCGTTATACCTGAGATCAAGACATGGAACAGCTGTGTCAGCATCTGTGTCAGCATCAATATCCGGATGTTCGGTATCAATTTCAACAGTATCGGGATCAGGAACATGGGTGTCAACATCTGTGACCCCTGAATCTTTATCATTAATGTCAGCAGTTTTGTTTTTTCTGCATGACACTGCGGCAAGAACTATTAATAACAATATCAGGTATTTCTTCATTGTCCGCCTCTTTAAATTACATCAGGTCATACATATCTTTATGAACATATAAAAACGGGCCGATTATCTCTTCTTTTGATGGAGTCGGGCTTTTTGAAAGAATGAGAAGATGAAGTTTATGAGATCTCATCCCTTTTTTCGGCAGCTCGTGCGTCATCAGCTCAACAAACTTTGAATATTTTATCTTTCCTGACCACTTGAACCGGCTCTCAATGGAAAAATCATCCATTTCAAGATCACAGAAGCCCTTTTCTCCAAGCATTCCTTGTTCAAATTTAGGAAAATTGAAAAGACAGTAATTAAACTCTTCAGGGCATTTTCCATCTGGGCAGAACTTTGATTTTTTAAGATCTTCAAGTGTCAACGAAACCGGTGAATATATGCTCGTTCTTGCACTTTTGTTGTTGTGAATCCTTATCCGCCAGACATTTTCTTTATTTTCATTTTCAGCAGAAAGAAACCACACAGAAATGACAGCGATAAAGAAAACAGATAAAAAAACAAGTGATTTTTTCAAAATTCACCCCCAAAAGAAAAATTATAAAAAACGATCTTTTTTTAAGATTTCCGGCAGAAAGTATCGGTAATTCCAATGTCAATTTGAATAACACAACAGAAAAATCATATTTAAAGATTTTAGAAAATTCAAATTATTTTTTGATTTAAAATGTATCAGTTTTATGAACATTAAAACTCCCTTTTGAAATCAAGGTGTTTTAATAGGATGTTTGATAAAACCCTTTTTATAAGTCGGTTTTATTTAATCATATCTCTCAAACGCCTGTTCTTAAACGGCTTGCTTAAATTAGACCTTTTTGTCTGATTTGGTTTTTTATAATTTTGCTACAAGGTCGATTGTCAAATTTATTTTATTTCAGAAAAAACAGTTGGAAATTCTGAAGATTCTGGAAGGTGTAAAAGTTAAGAATGCCAGTCAATATAATAGCTTGCAAGAATTGTCGTGGGGAATTTGTACTAAATGTTTAATGGAACTCATCTTTTTTTCTATTCAGGGCACATATCTCAACGCACTGTCCGCAGAGTATGCAGTCGATGTCGTCAATTTTTCCATGAAGTTTCGCGATGTTAATTCCAGTAGGACAGATCTCAGTGCATTTTCCGCATGAAAAACCCCCTTTACATGTCAGATCTACAGTCATTGTGGGGAGAAAGCGGTTCCCGATCCTGCCCGTCAGACCCATTATCAATCCGAGCGGACAGATAAAACGGCAGAAAAATCGCGAAATGAAAAGGGAAAGAAAGACGATCACTGAAAAAATTGATACCGCCAGAGGAACAACGATACCGTACATCATGTCACCTATCAAAATGAAAGGGCATGCATGCTGAAAGATCATACAACCGGTAAACAAGGGGATGAAAAGTGCTGAGACCAGAAAAAAGATCCTTGAATATAGAGAGAATGAACGGAAAAGATTCGTTTCTGAAATGCGCGGCAGGCGGCAGGCCCTCCCGATCTTAAAAAGAATGTCTCCAACAAATCCGACGGGGCAGAACATGAAGCAGAAAAGCCGTCTGACAAAAAGGGAAAACACAACAAGAACAGTAAAAAAAAGAAATCCGTGAAAATAGAATATCTCACCTCTGAGAAAAGTGAAAAAAGTACATACCGGAGCCATTGGACATAAACTGTGAGTCGCAAAAATATTCCCGTCAACATAAAAATAGAATATCATGAACAGCAACGCAGATCCCAGTCCAGATATAAGCCACCTGAATTTTACAAAAATATGGAAAAACCATAATTTCATTAGTAAACTCCGACAGCTTCATTAAAAACTTTTTCAGCCCTGTTGAATATTTCATCAATGTCATCAACTGTAACAATGAGAGGAAGAAAGAAATATATCGTGTCGCCAAGCGGTCTGAGTACCACTCCGTTCTCAAGAGAGGTTTCGTATATCTTTTTTCCTGTTCTGTCGGTCGGAGCAAATGGAACTTTATCTTTGCGACTTTTCACAATGTCTATCGCTCCGATAAATCCCATGTATCGGATATCGTTAATGAAATCATATTTCTTGAGATTGGTGAGCCGGTCGTGGAAGTGTTCCATTGCAATGTGATTTGATGCCGGCAGATGGTCTCTTTTAAGGATTTTGAGATTTTCTATTCCTGCGGCACAGGCAAGAGGGTTTGCAGTATAAGAATGTCCGTGAAAAAATGTTTTGTGCGAAAAGTAATCATCATAAAAAGCGTTGTAAATTTCATCAGTTGCAACTGTAACGGCCAGAGGCATGAATCCAGCAGTGATCCCTTTTGAAAGGCATATCAGGTCAGGGTGAGTCCCGCTCTGCTCATAGCCAAACATTGTTCCGCATCTTCCAAAACCTGTCGCCACTTCATCGTAAATAACAAGCACATTGTTCTCTTTCGCAGTTTTTTCAAGGAGTTGCAGATATTCTTTTCTATAAACGAACATTCCTCCGGCACACTGGATGAGCGGTTCAAGAATGATTGCTGCAACATGTTCCGCGTTTTCCTTTATTGCTTGCGCCATATCTGCAAAACATTCCATATTGCAGTCACATTTTGATGCATCTAGGGTGAATTCAGACTTTCTTTTCGGGCAGGTCGAGCAGTCCGGGCTTTTCACTTTGATCGAGTTGAACATCAGAGGTTTGTAAAGCTTGTGATACATCTCGACTCCGCCGACACTTACTGCCCCGATCGTGTCACCGTGATATGCATTCTCAAGCATGATAAAACGGGTCTTTTCGTTTATTTTACGGTTCTGCCAGTACTGAAAAGCCATTTTTATGGCAACTTCCACCGCTGTTGAGCCGTTATCAGAAAAGAAGTATTTTGTCAGCGACTTGTCAAGAAATCCACTTAAAAGATCAATGAATTCAGCCGCATAAGGATGGGTGAAGCCGGAAAAATTCACATGCTCAAGAGTATCGAGCTGTTTTTTTATCCCTTCTGCGATCTCTTTGTTGCAGTGACCCAGAGTGTTCACCCACCATGAAGAAATAGTGTCATAATATTCATTGCCGTCAGCATCAAAAAGTTTCACCCCTTCACCCCGGACGATCACCTTCGGATCCATATTTTCAAAATCCTTCATCTGTGTGAACGGATGCCAGATATTCCGCCTGTCAACCTCAAGAGTCTTTTTCCTGTCGTACATGATCCACCTTGATAAAAAAACAATCACCTGACGAATATCACGCATAAAAAACATTTGTCAAGGTTACTGCGAGTTTCTATATTTGCGTGCATTAATCAACTTCCCAAAAGTCCGCAATTAAGAAATAAGGACGTACTGATAAAAGAAAATTTCAAATAAAGGACGAGATAAAAGTATGTTTTTAATAACTTTTTGAAGTTTTTTTAACTTCAGGAGGATTTTATGAAAAAGTTTCTAACAGCTTCAGTTTTTACTGTCATTTTAATTTTTTCTGTTTCATGTTCCGTTGAGGATGATTTATCCCTGCCTGATGATGAGGTCGGTTCTGCCGTTGACAATGAAACTGAACTTCCGGATGCCCAGATTGACGACAGTAATGAGTTTCCAGATACAAACAATAACCAACCTGACAACACACCTGTTCCTGATGAGAGCAATCTGCAGCCGGATGACTTTGATGAACAGCCGGATGAGCCGGTGATTCCGACAGAAATGCTCCCGAACAATCAGTGGGGAACCGGCGGAGGAGACGGTGGAAAGGCAGTCAGGGTTGACAGCGAAGGGAGCATTATTGTTGCGGGAATTGCAATCGGAGGGCTTGACGGAAACCTGTGTGTCAAGCAGCCTGACAATCAGTGTTCTCAGGATATTTTTGTTTCAAAATGGGTCGGAGGGACCAGAATCTGGACAAAACAGTACGGCACTGACAAAAGCGAAGAGGCCAACAGAATAGAAATCGATCCGACCGGAAACATTTATATCGGAGGTCATTCCAAAGGGAGCATAGACGGACAGACCAATGCAGGAAATCCTCTCATGGCAACCGAAGATCCGTTTGTTTCAAAGTTTGACAGCAACGGAACCAAACTCTGGACACAGCTTAGAGGGGGAAATGCCAGAGATGTAGCTGCCGGAATGGCGCTTGACCGCAATGGTACCGTCTTTTTAACTGGCGAAACCTATGGAGCATTTCCCGGAACTGTTTCAATAGGCGGCAGGGACATTTTTCTTCTCTATTTTCTTAATCAGTAAATTTATCTTACCGACCTGGTCAATCCAAACAAAAAATTTGATATTATTTATTTAAGGATTATCATTTCAATCTGAAATTGTATTACAGTTGAAGGGGGAAGATTTGAAAAGTGACACCATTTTCAGGATTAGGAACGAGGTTGCGTTCAGGAAGGCAAATGACGGTACGCTGACTATAGTTTCGCCTGTTACCGATAAAATTACGACTGTCAACGCTACGGCTTCAGAGATCTGGGATATGATCGATGGAAAAATGAGTGCCGGAGAAATTGCTGAAAAGTTCATCCGGACACATAAAGATGATAACGGTTTCCCGGGAGAGAAAGAAGCAAAAAATGATGTTTTTGCGATAATCAGTGATTTTTTGAATCGTGAATTAATTGAAATATCAGGGAGGGAAAAATGAACCTGAGCAGTTTTAGATTTTTTACAGTTGCCTTAATGTTTGTTCTTGCCGCTGTTCTTTCCGGCTGTTCCGGAAAAAAGACATGCAGTGCCGATACCCAGTGCAAGGACGGCTCATATTGCAATGACGGAAAATGTACAGAATTCAAAGAAGGTGATTATAAGATCGTTTTTGAAAGTCCGTCAGACAAAGCAACGATAACAAGTGCGCAGGACCTTGATCTTTCTGTAGAAGGGATACAGATAGATGTTAAAGTCGCAATGGAAGATGCGCAAAACTATATCAACGACGGAATGTCTGTCATATTAAGCATTAAAAAAGGTGAAAATGAAGTCCTGCTCACAGGGAAATTTTTGAAAAACAAAGCAGTCTTTTCACAGATCACCCTTCCTGAGGGAGAAGTGACGCTTTCAGCATATCTTGAACAGAATCCGGGAGTTAAGACGACTGTCACCGTCAATTCAGTGAAAATGGATGTGACAATGTATTACCTTAAAGGTGGCGCGGAAGGGACAAAGACACTCCTTGAAAGTTCTATCATAACAGACGAAGACGATTCTGACGGAAACCTCGAGAACGGTATTCAGCTTAACCTTGTTTCTGAAACGGCAGGGATGAAAGAAGGTGATATTGTTAATCTTTTCTTTCCGCAGATCAGTGAGGACAATAAGGCAGGCGAAGGAAATGTCGATGCCAACGGCTTGGTTGTTTTTGAAAATATCACAGTCCCTGTTCTTGCGAATGTTACAATGACGGTCGTTTCAGGCGAATATTCGGAAAATGTTGAATTTGCAGTCAGTTCAAAAATATTCTGCGGATTTCTTTTAAATATTGAAGATGACACTATTTTCGGGAAAAAGGACGATAGGAATGACACTCTTTCCGGACTGCAGTATGATCTTGTTATAAGTGAAATAACGGGATGCGGCAAAGGCAGCAATGTTTCCATTTTCATTGATTCCGATGAGACGGGAACCCCATGGACAATCTTTACGATAAGTTCAAATCAGGTCGAAGAGAGGATCACACTCCAGAAAAGTACATCATCTGAAGATAAGAGAAGCGTTCTTGTTGTAGTTGAAGATGAGCCGAAAAATATGAAGGGCAAGAAAACAGCTGAAGGGATAATCGTTGACCTTGACGATCCGTCAGTTGACATTTCCTTCCCTCAGGTCGGTGCTGAATTGAACATGAGTGATGATATTGATGCCGGGACGCCGGGTCTTCAAATCAATTTTGCAGGCGAGGCATCGGACGCACTGACAGGTCCGGTATCTGTCGAAATTAAGCTGGGTGAAACAGTTTTGACCACTCTTGAAGAGATAAACGGTGATTTTGAATCTCTTTACACCTTTCCCCAGTCGATTCCGACCGCTGTTTTGACGGTTACAGTTTTTGATAAAGCCGGCAATTCAAGTGATGCGGTAATTCCTTTCTCTGTCGATGTCGATCCGGGAATCGAGTTCTATTCAGTTTGCGATCATACCGGAGCAGATATAATTGATGCAATGTGGCTTAATCTCAGTGATGATTCAGACGAAGATACATATCTGCTTCAATGCAAAGTGATAATCAAAGTCGGTGATGGAACAGGGGCGACACACATTTCTCTCAAGACCGGTTTCGGCGAAGATGTCAAAAAAGAGATAGAATCTGACAACACCGCCGAATTTGATATTTCTCTTGAAGACAGTGTTGCCGGAATAAAGCTTAATGCAAAATCATATATTGAAGAAAGCGTTACGGGAGAGAATAATCTTACTGTCAGGGTTGATACTGAACCGCCTGTAGTGACCATGAACAACAGTCTGCTGCTTGGAAATGGCGGAACAACAGGATCTGAAAATATAACTTTCGAATATAACTGTGCTTCTGATTATATGTGTACTTTCAACGCTCTGCTTGATGATGAAACTTCAACAGCTTTTGTTGCTGACACCGAAAGAGTTCTTTCCGGACTTGCAAACGGACCTCATTCATTTAAGGTCAAAGCAAGAGACGCCGCAGGAAACGAAGGTTCTCAGACAGTGTTCAACTGGACAGTCGATTCTGTAAAACCG
>Ga0209717_1002351_pt1 | contig 18323 bp, 13 predicted proteins | sample AD_UKC048_MetaG_FD_184418 | JGI IMG/M metagenome (GOLD analysis project Ga0209717, IMG submission 184418) | Active sludge microbial communities of municipal wastewater-treating anaerobic digesters from USA - AD_UKC048_MetaG (SPAdes) (version 2) | ecosystem: Engineered > Bioreactor > Anaerobic >... | reverse complement strand
CCAAAGAGCGGTTTTTACATAAAAAATTCATCCCCCAAAGTGAACAACAACTGGCCAGATTGAATGAAATCATCAATCAATATGGATACCCCGGAGAAAAACTGATTGGCAATTGGACCTGGATGTCGACCATCCTTTCTCACCACAACTCCATTTCAACGGAATATGTCCGGCAAGACACGATTTATCCGGCGTTGAAGCCCCGCTTAACGGCAGCCATCCTCGCGGGTGAACTGTCACCTTATGATTACGCCATCATCGAAGATTGGTACGTTGCGGTTAAATCGGAGCGCAAAGAAGCCGCTTTTGGTTACCTCAATACCCTCACCGAAGTCGAACTCCCCAAATCAAATGAATTGAGGCAAAACATCGGCATGCGCTCGATAGCTATCAGGAATCGTCTGGTGGATATTCAGGCAAAAACGGGGATTGATTTTTATTTGGCGGGTAGTTTTTGGAATGTTGGAAAGATAGATGTTGTAAGGGAGCGGTAGGGTGTGAAGGTTCATGTTTCCTCATATCGCATGCGCTACCAGTTCCTGGCGCAAGGCACTGTCTTTTTGAATATTGGCAATGCTTTGGGACAGTATTCATCGTTCTATAGAATGGCCTAAATAAGCGAACAGAACAGTGTAGTTTTTTGTAAAAAAAGAATTGCGTCACATCCCCCAATTCCCTATTATTGCACCTAATACCGAAACGTTTTGGACGTTTGAGCGGAGGACTTTCAAAGGTGCATCTGGCGTCGGTTTTTCTTACGCACTCCCCAACCCCAGCACAAAACAAAAAATCACACACCTTGACCACCTACCCTTCCAAAATTGGCTCTGGACTCGTCGCAATTTTTGTCGTGATATTAGGCGGCATTGCCCTGTTGATGGCCTTTGAAGCAGCCTGGGCGGGACTAGGCATCATTGCCCTGGTTTCTGCCTTCGTCATCCACCTGTTCAGGACGACCTATTACCAAATCGAGGAAAAAACCCTGCGGGTCAGGTGTGGTTTTTTATATGACCAGCGCATCGACATCATCCAAATCACCACCCTCAGCGAGACGAACAACCCCATTAGTTCGCCGGCCACTTCTCTGGATCGATTGGAAATCCGCTACAAGCCTCACGGCAGCGTGATCATTTCGCCTAAGGATAAAAAAGGCTTTATTCAGCACTTGCTCACTTTGCAGCCCAATATTGAAGTGCGGCTCAAAACTTCAGCACCACCCCACCGAAGTCGTAAAATCTAGCGACTGCAGCTCCAGCCCCTGCACCGTGCTCTGCACCGCCGTTTGCCCATTGCGCGGATTGGAAGGCACATACGAATAAATGTACTGGCGGTACTTGACGTTTTTGCGGGCCAGCAAGTTGAAAAAATTCAGGTTGGCCTGGATGTTGGTTTTGCCAATCTTGAACGCATAAGTTGTGACAAAATCTACCCGGTGGTAGTCTTCGAGATAAGAAATAGCGTTTACACAATCGATCAATTTAGGAATAAGGATTAGCACGACTTCTCCAATCCCCCCAATTTGCCCTAGTCAAAACCCGCCAAAAGTGCCTTGCCCTTATACCTAAGCGCCGCTACCTTTACCCCTATGGCGAACAACTACGACCGAATATTCAAGGAGAACATCGAAGCCCTACTACTGCCACTGTTAAAAAAGGTATTGGGCCTAAATCCACCCAAATTACAGCCCATTGATGCCAAACTACAGGTCACCCAAGAAGCCGAGATGGACAATATTCGGCGGGTGGTGCATGATGATCCGGCGCTCGACTATGGGTTACAAATTGAGTTTCACATTGCAGATGAAGATCTGCGCAAGCGCAATCTGCTTCACCATGCTTTGTTCCACTCCATCACCGGGCTGCCTCTAAGGCAGATTGTTATCTATGGCGGCAAAAGTGATCCTCGCCACATCATCCAGAATCATTTGCTTACTCAGGGCCTGGAATTGCGTTTTGAAGTCCTGGTGCTCAAACAGATTCCCAAAGAGTTGTTCATCCACTCGGAGGTGCCGGAGGAAGTGGTGTTGGCCATTTTATGCAACTTTGGAGAGGAGCAGCCCGAACAAGTAGTCCGGCAAATTTTACAGCACCTGCACAAAATTTGCCGGAACTCCAATCGCATCAAAAAGTATCAGAAACAATTGTTAACTTTATCACGTTTAAGAAAAATGGAAATCATCGTCAAAAATGAAGTTGAAGCCATGACTATTCATTACGACATCGAAACGGATGGCCTTTTTCTGCAAGGCATTGAACAAGGCATCGAGCAAGGTATGGAACAAGGGGCTGAGCTCAAGGAGCGTGAATTCATTCACAACCTTTGGTCACTCCAGGAGTTCTCACTGGATAAAATGGCCTTACTGTCCGGCACTAGCCCGGAGCGTGTGATCGAAGTCCTTTCGGCGCACTTGCAGGCAGAAGGACTAAGCGAAGTTACTGCAGTGCAAACGCTTGAAGCTTATCAGGCTAAATTTGTTTAGTCCGGGCTTTCTCTTTATCCACGCTAGCCCAAGTCGAATCCACTAACTTCCAAGGCATAACCGGAACAAGTCATGAAACTCCGGCGATACAATTGCTCCAGCGTATTCGTAACCTGGAAATTTGATTTGAATCCCAAAAAATGTAACTTTACCAAGCTTAAATGATCAAAAACAGCTCACATGAGTGTTCAATTGCTCTACAATACCTATTTACGTCAACTTTCTATCCAAGAACGGCTAGAGCTGATCCGCTTATTGGTGGATGAAACCATCGTGGTGCAGCATCAGCATTTAGATATGGTTCCGCTACATGATGTGATGGACTTTGCTGGGGCGGGACAAGCAGATGCGATGGAGGAAGATGCTCAAGCGTATGTTGATAATCTCCGTTCAGAATGGGCAATTACCTGATTTACAAGAAAAATATCGTCAACTTTTGCTCGAAAGTAAAAATATTTCACTTGTTCCAATACATTCTGGAGTGGCCATAACGGCGGCAAGTTTACGGGCAAAATATAAAGAAAATAACCTGCGTACACCCGATGCCTTGCAACTTGCAATGGCTATTGAAACCAATTGTCAAGCTTTTATCACGAATGATAAACGTTTGCACATCATTCAAGAACTAGAGGTGATCGTTTTGGAAGGTTATTTATCTTAAAACCCACTAACCCTAATCGTATCCAGTAACTTCTAAAGCATAATCGGAACAAGTCATAAGAGATCAGCGATATACTTGCTCCAGCGGGTTCGCAGTGGCGTAGGCCTGAACATAGAACTTAATGCGGAATCAAATACAAGAGTAAGTCATACATCCTGGTGATGATGTTTTCTTTTTCCGCCATTTTTATTCTTTATCAATTTGCTTTTTTCAAGAAATTGGGCATCGAGCCTCCAAATTTGAATTGAAACCAGACGTTGACATACCAAGGGTAAAAGGGTAAAAGTGACCAAGTTTAAAGATTTCTGGCTACCCGAAACCCGATAACGTAGACGCCGTAAGCGGGATCGTTGACGTAGCGATCCGCCAGCCGACAGCTGCTGACAAAGTAGTCCCACGAACCGCCGCGCAACACGGCGCGTGTCCCCGAATCTGGTCCTTTTGGATTACTGACCGGGCTGTTTTTGTAATAGTCGCTGGCGTACCAATCGCTGCACCATTCCCATACGTTGCCACTCAGGTCGTGTAACCCTAGCTCATTGGCTTGTTTGAGGCCAATCGGATGGGTTGCAGAAGACGAATTGTCATTGTACCACCCTACTTCACCCAAGTCATTCGATCCGGCGTATTTGTAGCGCTGGGATTGGATTCCGCCCCGTGCTGCAAATTCCCACTCGGCTTCGGTGGGCAAGCGGTAATTTTTGCCCGTTTTGCTGCTCAGCCAGGCACAATAGGCTTCTGCACCGTATTTTGACACCATTACTGCCGGGTGTTTTTCGAAGCCCGACACCACCGTGAAACGCCCACCGGGGCGATCGGCAGCACTGTATTCAACCTGCTCCTTGAAACCGCTACATCCCCCTTTTTTGTCGCCGCAAAACAATTCAAAAACCTTTTTACCCTGGTAATTTACGCCATCAGCATTCGCATCAAAACTGATCTGGGCAGAAATGGCATTGAGGAATTGGACAAATTCTGCATTGGTCACCTCGTATTTGCCGAAATGAAAGGCACTGATGCTGACTTCGTGCTCGGGTTGTTCATCCTCACTACACGTTCCATCCCGGGTTTCAATACACCCCATGCGGTATTTACCACCCTCTATTTTAACAAGGTTATAGAAACTGAGGTCATTTTCGACAGGCGGGGTTGTCAGCACCGGATTGTCAATCGGTCTTTCACTTACCGAGTTAAAATAGGGAAACCTTCCCCCTTGTGCAAACAGCTCCCGAATCTTGCTCAACGCAATCGCCGTCACCTCCTGATTGTCATCTTCAATGATCAGGCCAATAATACCATTGGCATTGATCAGCGGCGCACCAGAAGTACCCGGGCGTACCGTGGTCATCGAAGCAACAATGCGGTCATTGTCAATTTTGTACACTTCGCCCTGGCCGGGGATCAGCCACTCGCCCCCGCGGCCAACGAAGCGCACCGCCTGGTAGTTTTGCGGTGCAAAATCGGCCCAATTGGTGTTCTTGTAATCCAGGGCTATCGGCTTGCTCATTTGTATAAGGGCGAGGTCTTGCAGCTCAAAAAAAGTAACCACCTCCGCAGTATACACTTTTAACTCCGTATAAAACCGCACCTGAATCAAACTGGGTTTTTGATTAAACTCCTCGCCATGCACCACATGCGCGGCAGTAGCCAGGTACAATTGTCCGTTTTTTTCACCGGTAATGAAGCCAAAACCTTCCTGTCGGCTCCCGTCGGGGAAACTGACGCTGAGGCGTACGACGTTGTTGCGCAGGGATTCGGCAGTACGGAGCACGGGGTCTTGGCCCTGCAGCAGGCACGTGCAACCTAAGCATAAAAGAAAACACAGGGTTCTTAACATGGTAAAAGGGATTGAGTGGGGTAAAAATAGCGCAAATGTGTGGAAGGTTTTACACATAATTTTGCTCTTCCGCTCGAATGCTTGAAGGAGCGAGCGATTAAAAGTTAGACACCCCGCCTGCGGCGGAAATAATAAAGATGATTTCACCACAGATGGCCACAGATTCACACAGATTTTATGGATATGACCTAAAATCTGTGTGAATCTGTGGCCATCTGTGGTGAAAAATAATCTGCCGTAGGCGGGTGCTAAATAGTTACGTTTTGGTTATAAAATCAAAACTTCACCACCACCCCCACCGAAGTTGTAAAATCTAGCGACTGCAGCTCCAGCCCTTGCACCGTACTCTGCACCGCCGATTGCCCATTGCGCGGATTGGAAGGCACGTACGAATAAATGTACTGGCGGTACTTGACGTTTTTGCGGTCCAGCAAGTTGAAAAAACTCAGGTTGGCCTGAATGTCGGTTTTGCCAATCTTGAACGCATAAGTCGTGGCAAAATCTACCCGGTGGTAGTCTTCGAGGTAGGAAATCCGGCTGTCGGGACTGAGCAATTCGCGGGAGCTCGGGTTGTCGGTCAATTTGGATAAGTCGGTAAAGGGCCGTCCCGAGGCGTAGACGTAAGCCAATGAAAAATCAAATTTTTTCCAGTTGTACTGGTTCACCCATTTCAACTGGTGGCGGCGGTCATTGGGAGCAGGAAAAGCTTGGCCCCGTGAAATCATCGGAAACCGCTGGGTGCTTTTGCTCAAGGTGTAAGCAATCCAGGCTTCGTAGTGTTTGAAGGATTTTTTCAGCAACAAATCCAGACCGACCGTTTTTCCCGAACCCACAAAAGGACGGAAGTTGATGGCCGTAGAATCATTGGGCAGGGAAACAAACACCTGGGCGTGTTCCACGATGTTGTTGGTATTTTTGAGGTAAAACTCGGCGTCAAACTCAAAACCCTGACGGCGGTAGTTGCCCCCGATCATAAAATTGTGGGCATTCATCACCGGAAAGGAGCGGTCGTCTCTGGCCAATACCCAATACGGGTAAGTGCGCCCGTAGCGGTCTTCATGGTAAAACTGGTACAAAAACTGCTGGTAAATGCTCCAGGAAGCCTTCAGGCGAAAATCATCCGAAACTTTGGCAAATAGCCCGATGCGGGGAGAAAGATAATTGTTCGCAAGGTAGCGTGTTCCCCTCAGCCCAAAGCTAAAATTGATCGTAGAATCGAGCCAATCTGCCTGGTATTCGCCATACAAGGATTGCTGGGTGGCCTGGTTGTTCAGGTTCAGTTGGGTGCTTTTTTCATTCCTGATCAGCAGATTGGCCTGGTTGGCTACATTTTCCAAACCAAAAACCAGGCGTTGGCTGGGGCTAAAGCGCCATTCATTTTTCCAGTTGATGTCCCAGCCTTCGATGTGGTTGGTGTGTTGGTTGGAAAAATCAAAAATGGTGCGTCGATTGGGCCCCACCTGCAATACGGCATTTTGGGCAAAATCCCGGTCCATGCCGTATTCAGAAAAGGCAACATTCAGGTGAGAACTGAAGCGCGCACTCCATTTTTGCTGCAATTGTAAGCCGAGGCCCTGGTTGTACCAGTCGGCACTTTCGTCGTACACCTCACTCACTATTTCGCGGCGGTTAAAAATGAGTTGGCCGCTTTGACGGTTGTACGCAAAGGCATAATTGTCTTCACCGCTGAAGTAACTCAAATCTGCGCTAAACCGGGCTGAAGGCCGCCAACTGGCTTTGATGTTGGTGTCAAAAAAGCGCAATTCGGGTTGTTGCGACACCACTTCCTGCAATACCTTGGCTGCTCCACCTCCGGGCCGGTTGGGAGTACGAGCTGGTTCCACTTCTGCCTGGAGCAGGTTGAACAGCTTGTTGTTGGCCAAATTCTGGTTGGTGATGCGCCCAGCCGCCATGACCCGGATTTGTTTGCCGATCGGCACATCCAACAAGGCGCTGCTGGTGATGAGGTTAAAATCGACAATGGCCTGGGTTTTGGCCTCCCCCGCGCGTTGATGCGAGCTGATGTCCACCACTGATGAGGTGCGTCCGCCGTATTCTGCCGGAAAAGCGTTTTTGTACACTTTCACTTCATCTACCACCTGGGGATTGACTAGGCTAAAAATACCAAAATAATGCGTGACGTTGTACAAGGTGATGCCATCGAGGATGATCAGGTTTTCGTCGCCACTGCCCCCGCGGATGCTCAGGTCAGCGGACAAATCATCGTGGGCGCTTACCCCGGGCAGGTATTGTAGGCTGCGGAACAAGTCGGCACCGTTGACAAAAGCCGGGAGGCGCTGCAAACCTTGACCCCGCACGACCACAGCGTCTTCTTGCAATTTATTGGACATCAGTGGCAACCGTGCGGTAACGGTCATGCCCTTGAGTTGTTCGATTTTAGGGGTGAGTCTTATTTTGAGGTCGAGGGGATCAGCCCCCGGATCGATCCAGGTTTTGCGGGTTTGGTAGCCGAGGTATTGGGCGGCTATTTCGGTGCTGGCGCTACCGTCTTCCAGGGTCAATTCAAAATTGCCCAGTTCATCACTGACCGCCCCTTCGCCCTGTCCACAGAGGATATGGCCAAAAGCCAGTGGAGCCTGGGTCCAAGCGTCGATCAATACCCCTTTGACTTTACGAGGAACTTTTAATTTGACTTCGCTGATCGTAAAGTTTTCTTCCCGCAGGGCTTTGCGCACCAGGACTTGCCCAGTCCCGGTAATTTGGTACTCCAAAAACAATCCGTCCAACAATTGAGACAAGGCCGTAGACAAATCTTTGGCATTGATTCTTTTCGAAATCCGAATATCTGCTACCGCCAAATTTTCGTAGGAAAACTTGATGCTGTACTTTTTGGCTAAAACTTCAAAGGCTTTTTCCAGAGAAGTGTTTTGGAATTTTTCATTGATGGCATAAGCCGACTGGCCCATCAGTTGACAGGAAAAAAAGGAGAACACAAGCCATACGACCAGGGGTTTTATGGACATGGTTGTTTTTAGTTGAGCGGTTGAGGAGTTGAGGAGTTGAGGAGTTGAGGCTACCGCCAGCGACACTGTCAACGAACATCGTTTTCCATGCCGCTAGCGGTAGCCTCAACTCCTCAACCGCTCAACTTCTCAACTCATTTTATAAGAATCAGGTCTCCACGTGTACTCGTTTCCAGCCTTAGTGGCCAGCACACGTTAAACAATGCCGTATCGATGTTACTTCCTTCAAAGTAGGTCGTCACCTTGCGCCGGGCAATTTCGGGTGTGGTTTGAATGCGCACTTCGAATTGCCGTTGTATTTCTGCAAAAACTTCTTCTAATGGGGTTTGGGTAAAATAAAACTTACCGTCACGCCAGGCTCCGGAAGGTTGATTGTCGATGGTATAAGGAGTCACCAAATCACCATTTTCGTTGGTTTGGGTAATCAAACCCGGCGTTAATATTTGTGCACCTTTCGGATTGGATACCCGAACCTTACCCGTTACACAGGATACCGCAAAAGAGTTGCCTCTGGCGCGTACGTTGAAGCTGGTACCCAAGACCTCCACTTGGCCTTGTACGGCCTTGACCACAAAGCGGCTGCCTTTGGTCACCTGGAAAAAAGCCTCGCCTTCCAGTTCTACCTGGCGGGTAAAACGCCAACGCCAGGGGTGATAGCTGATGCTGCTCGCCGCGTTGATGGCCACCGATGAACCATCGGGCAGTTGATGCGTCAGTTTTTGACCAATACCGGCACTAACCCGCTCGGTGGGGTTGTACAACAAGGCAAGCAACAACAAGGTCACACAAGCAGCAGCAGCGTAGCTCAACCAGCGGCGCAGGGGGCGTATTTTGGCTTCCCGCAGCAGCGTTGGTGCTACGGTAGGAGTCGTTTGCACAAGTGGTTCTTTGGCGGTACTGGTAGCCAGATCGATCCGGTTCCACAATGCATTCAGCACTGCCTCGCTCGGTTCTTCCTCGCGTACCGTCAGGGCCTGGGCTAGTTTGCGGCCTTCGGCTACTGCGCTGGCCTTTTCCGGGTGTTGATCGAGCCAGTTTTGCCAAAATACGGCAGCTTCCTCATCACCGGCCCTGACCCAGCGGATGAAGGATGGTTCCTGGGCAAAATCCAGGGCAGAATAAGATGTAAAAGTTTCTGGTTTCACATATTCAGGGTTAAAAGTTTTAGGTTTTAGGTTTTAGGTTTTAAGTTCGCCCACCATGCACCTCGGCTTCGCTCGGTGACCGGTGGGCGAACTTAAAACCTAAAACGCAAAACTTAAAACTTGAATAATTCATCTAAATAAGCACTTCTCGTCTGGTTCGTGTAACTCATTTTGCAAAGACCGAGTCCACTTTGCATCATACTGACGCAAGATCCATCGGTACGGGCTTCATCCAGGTGCGCACGATTGAGGGTACAATGCCCCAGCTCGTGAAAAATCACCATTTCGCGTTGCATCGCACTGGCTGTTCTCCAAAAATCATCATCCACCAGCACACGTTTTTGGCCGTTGGAGATGGTTTGGCATTTGGCGGCCACATTGGCCTCGTCCAGCGCGGTAATCATGCCACTGTATTTGCTCATGTCCAGGTTTAGTCCGCGTTGTTGGGCTTCAAGTGCAAAACTGCTAAACAGGGGTTGCAATTCCGTATCCACACTAACCGATTCTTCTTTTGTGCAAGAAAAAGCGGTCAGCAAAACCAAAGACAGCATCATGAGCTTGTGCATTCGTTCAATATTTTAATGGTATAAGCCAAGCGTTGACATCTTGTACTCAGAGTAATCGAAAAAAATTGCACAACCACACAATAAATAGTACCAGCAGGATTTGCCGCAAGGCTTCGAGGGCCCGATGCGACAAATTTCGTGCCGATTGATAGTTCAATTCCATGATTTCGCCAATTTGAGTATAGTCCATATCGGCAAAGTATTTGAGGTAAAGCACCTCGCGCTGGCGTTCGCTCAAAGCGGCCATGGCCACCTTGAGTTTGGCGTCGCGTTCGGCATCCAATTCCCCCTGAATGAGGAGTTGATCAATGCCGAAGTCGGCCTGAAAGTGGCGTTCTTCAGGTTCTTCACTGGCAATTTTTTTTACTTGACGATCCAGCGTCTTGACAATTTTTCGGCGGAGGGAAACGAATAAGTATTTCCGAATGGAGTCGGTGGCAGAAACCCTTTGGCGGGCTTCCCAAAGCTCAATGAATAAGTCTTGAATACAATCTTCTACCAACTGGGCATCGGGGATAAACTTGCGACCATACTTGAATAAAACGGCAGCATGGTCGCGGTAAATCTGTTCCAAGGCACTCTTCTCACCATCCTTTAATGCTTGCCAACGCTCTAAATCAGACATTTAAAAAATAATTTAAAAAAATTTCAAAAAAGCGAGTACAAGATACAAATCCTCGGCTTACTGCACTATACAATGCATTCTTAACCCAAAAATTTCAAAACCATGTTAAAGTCCATTTTACAAATTGCTGCAGTTTTTGCACTTTTTGCAACGGTGCTTTTCACCTCTTGCCAGAAAGAAGATTTTGTGGTCAGCGAAGACAACTTCACCCTGGGTGATCCGCTGTTGGGTCAAGGACCCCGTGGCCCACGCGACAGTGCGCGTTGTTGTTTTGAGTTCGTATTCCCGATTGGGGTACAACTTCCCAACGGAGACACCCTGGTCATCGAAGGTGAACGCCAACACCAAAACTTTATTGAGCGCTGGAAAAATGCCAACCAGCGTCAACGCCCCACCCTCATTTTCCCCATTGAAGTAACCTTACAAAATGGTTCCAACGCTACCATCAACAGTCCCGAAGAACTCAAAAGATTGATCGAGTCTTGTTTACCCGATCGCCCAGAACCCAAGCCTTGTTACAAAGTGATTTTCCCAGTACAGGTGAAATTGCCCAATGACAGCACCATCACCATCAACAGCGCAGAAGGATTCGCAGCCCTACTGAAAAGATGGCGCAACAGCAATCCCAATGCCGATAAGCATCCACAGATTGTCTTCCCATACGGCGTTGAAAAAGCGGATGGCACCAAAGTACGGGTAAGTGGCCCTGAAGACCTGCGTAAAATTTTGGCCGAGTGCAAGCCCGGCCCCGATCGTCCAAATCCCGGCCCAGAGCTTCGTCCTTGTTTCCGCATCGTTTTCCCAGATACCATCCAACACCCCGATGGCAGTACGGCGGTAGCGACTGATGCCGAAGATTTTGCGAAGCAAACGCTGGCCTGGCGCCGAGCACACCCCGCTGCCAATTGGGCAACGATTGTAAAAATTCCGTTCAGCATCATTTTCCGCGACAGCACGGTGGCGGTGATCGCATCAGCGGAAGACCTGCGGAGAGCCAACGCTAAATGTGGCAGCATCGATCCTACGCCTTGTTTCGACGTAGCGTTCCCGGCCAAAGTGAAACTGCCTAGTGGGGTCGTGGTAGAAATCAGATCTGCCGATGCCTTCCGTGAATTGGTAGAAAGATGGATCAAAAATAACCCTTTGTCTACCGACCGTCCTGAGTTGGTCTTCCCTTATCGCGTCAAAGCCCGCGACGGCAAAACCTTAGTCCTCAAGGACAAAGAAGACCTGCGCAAGCTACTGGCCAACTGCCGATAATCCCAAAAAACAAATTGACACATATTGAGCTTGAAATATGGGCTACCGGAGTGATTTCGGTGGCTCTTTTTGTTTTGTGGACATACTACTTTACAGGGTTTCACGCAGATTTCACACGGATTTTTACACAGATTTGACGCAGAAAAATCTGTGTAAAATCTGCGCGGAAATCTGTGTGAACTAAAATTTCCAGCATTGTTGTTTTCAACTTTTTCCCTATCTTCCCTACCTCATTTACACCATACATGCAGACCCAATTCGAATCCATCCAGCAACTCGCCGGGCAATACCATACTTACGCTGAAGATTCCGCTCAATTGTATCCGTATTTGGAGCAACTGGACCAAGCCATACTCAAAAATTTTGAGGAAAAATATGCCAACTCGGCGCGGGGTTTTCAGCCCATCAACCTGCTGCGTTTGGAATGCATCCAAAATTTGTTGCGCGGCAAAGCCATGAACGATGAAGTGGTCGAAGCCATCAAACAGCGGATTCGACAAAAAAACGAATCCTATTTTGGCCATTTGGACCCCAAAATGCTCCAGGCCTTACAAGAATATCCCTTGGGCAAGCGCGATTGGTTTGCCAATTGGCGCAAAGCCTGGAACATTTTTTTTCCCTTGGTTTATCCCGAGCACATCCGCCAAAACACCCGCAGCACCCTTGTCGAAATCGCGACCCAATTGCTAAAAGACCTGGACTTGCCCGATTATACCTTTCATTTGGTGGATTTCAGTGGGCCCCTGCATCTGGGCAGTGATACGGCGTCCTTGTCCTTGTATCCTGCAGATCGAGGAGGGCATCAACATACCTATCAACTATTTGTAAAAATAAGTGCGGTTTCGGGGGCAGGGATAGCTACGGGTAGCAAACTCGGCAAAACCGCGAGCAGCGAAGATCAACTCCTCAGCATTGGTACTTATGCAGAAGCCCTGCGGGTTTTGGAAAAAATGAAGCCCAAGGTGCTGGCGTTGAATGAGAAGTTGCCCGCATACGACCGCATTTTGCCCAGTCCACCCGACTACAAAAACCCCATCGCGTACGGCCAGCCCGAAGCCAAAAGAAACCTGGCAGTACAAGAGCCACCCGTAGCGCTCTTCATCCCGCGCTACCGCTACGAGGATGATCCCGAACGTCCTTTTGTAGCAACGGAAACCTTTGTCCGCTTGGTGCACCTGCTAAAGCGCAAACGCAATGTGATCTTGCAAGGCCCTCCCGGCGTTGGCAAAACATTTTTGGCCAGCAAACTGGCTTATGGACTCATGGGTTACAAACACCAGGAACAAATCCAGCGCCTGCAATTTCATCAATCGTACAGTTATGAGGATTTTGTGCAAGGTTTGCGCCCGGCACCAAGTGGCGGATTTGAACTGCGCAATGGGGTATTTTACCAATATTGCCAACTAGCCCACGCCCATCCCGATCAGGCTTATTTTTTGATCATTGACGAAATCAACCGGGGCAATCTCAGTAAAATTTTCGGGGAATTGCTGCAACTCATTGAGGCCGACAAACGCGCTGAGAATTACGCCGTACGGCTCACTTACGGCTCCGAAAACGATCCTGCTTTTTTTGTGCCGCCCAACCTCTACCTGATCGGCACCATGAATACTGCCGACCGCTCCCTCGCCATCATCGATTATGCACTGCGGCGGCGTTTTGCCTTCGTTGAGGTAGAACCTTGTTTTGATGAAACATTCACGGATTATTTGCAGCAGCAGGGTCTTTCCCCCGGCTTGGTTCAGCACATTGCCACTCAGGTACAAAAACTGAATGAAGAAATCGCCCGCGACCCCAATCTGGGCAAAGACTTCCGCCTGGGGCACAGCTATTTCTGCACTTATATTCCCGCCATGGACGAAGGCCAATGGTACCAGGATGTACTGCGTTACGAAATCCGCCCCATGCTAGAGGAGATGTGGTTTGATCAGCCGGAACGGGTCGGAAAAGCTTTCCAAAACCTGGAAAAGCAACGGTCATGATCCCGATTCAGAACCTGTACTACTTGTTGTGTTATGCATGGAACACCCTGGAAGAAGCCGAACGGGTGGCCATCGATACGGAACAGTACCAAAAAATGCCCGATCTGTTTGCCAAAGTGCTGATCAATGGCATGTGGATCTTGCTCAAACGGGGATTGGATCAGGATTATCAATTGCAAGAACAGGAAGTAGCGGGTGTCAAAGGAAAACTGAACCTGAGTGCCACCTTAAAAACCAATCGCCTGTACTTGCAAAAAACCACCTGCACCTACGATGAATACTCGGCGGATGTACCCAGCAATCAACTCCTGGCGGCCTGCCTGCGCCAACTCGTCACGATGCCCGATTTGGACAAAAGCCTCAAAGCGGACTTGCAAAAAATCCAGCGTATGCTCCCACCTTTGAGCAGCATTCCTTTTCACCCCCGATCTTTTGAGCGAGTGAAACTGCGCCCCGACCAGCGGCTTTATGTTTTTTTGCTGCACGTTTGCCGCATCATTGCGGAGAACTTGTTGCCAACCGAAAATCCCGGCCGCTTTCAATTTGTGGATTTTCGCCGCGACGAACGCAAAATGAACCGCGTGTTTGAGTCTTTTTTGTTCCGTTTTTTCCAAAAAGAACAAAGCCAGTATTGGGTACGCCGCGAGCAAATTCGTTGGCAGTGGCAAGCTACCCAGGACCCACAACACCTGAATTATCTACCCCTGATGGAAACCGACCTCACCCTGGAAAGTCCCGCCCGCAAAATCATCATCGACGCCAAATATTACCGTTATCCGCTGGGCGGTAGCCGCTTTGAAGCAGACAAACTGGTCTCGGCCAACCTGTACCAGTTGTCCAGCTACCTGCTGAACCAAGAACACCGCGATGAACGTTCAAAAGTAGCAACTGGAATGCTGATTTACCCACAAACGGAAGCGCCACTGCGTTTGGACTACCGCTTTGGGGAACACGATATTTTGGTGCGCAGCGTCAATTTGAATGCCCATTGGCGGGAGATTCATGGGGAACTGCTGGGATTGTTGAAAGGTTGAGGAGGTTGAGGAGGTTGAGGCTGCCGCGAGCGACATTGACCAAGCATTTAGTATTGTGTATTTGAATGTCGCTCGCGGTAGCCTCAACTTCTCAACCTACTCAACTTCTCAACTAATAGAATGGCCCCTGACTTCATTCAAGCCAAGAGCCATTCCGGGAATAGAACAGTGTCGAACGATAACGTAACTTAAAATAAAAGAAGTACGACGAGGGAAGCCTCATGGTGTTTACTCATAGTATGTGTACAATCAATACAAAATAAGTTTGTAAGCTTGGCTGAGGGACTGTCCTTCCGCATCGATCCAATGCACGAAGTACATCCCCGCCGCTAAGCCTGGTGTATCCACCTGAAAACCAGCTTCTGCTGCTCCATTAAGTGGATGGTTTATTACAATTTGCCCCTGGATATTTTTTAGTAGTAGAAATGATGTTGTAGCATGAATTGACTTCGTGTCTCTAGCAGTTGCATCAAATTGCAAAGGTGCATCTGGTGCATTGGCCGAGCCTGGATTGAAATAAAAAGTACCACGACTTGGATTGGGGTAAACCGCAGGTTGTTCATTGTCCAGGCTACGCCCATTGTTCCGGGTGATAAAAACACTACTCGTTACATCGCTGGTATCCCCTTCCTGACAAATGGCGCGTACCCGCCATTCATAGGTACGACCAATCCGAATACCGCTTACACTGGCACTGGTGCTACTGGTCACCACGCTTGCCCATTTGCTCAAACTGGGTTTGAGCTGACGAATTTCAGCGAGGTATCTGGTAGCACTTACGGCTTCCCAACGCAGCGTAACTTTGGTCGAGGAATTGCTTTGATTGATGCTCGCTGGTGCAGAACAGCTGACCTTACTGGCGCATGGTTCACAAGACCCGCCGCAGTCTACGCCAGTTTCATCCCCATTTTGTCGGCCATCGCCACATGTATTGCCGTCGGGTATCTGCGCGAACTGCATCAACCCTGGTGATTGTAAAAATCCGCTGCGAAAACCACCCGTCGCAAACAAAGCGTGCATGCGGTTTGCTTGCCCCTGCGTAAACAGATTCATACAAGCGTCGTCGGTATAATCCATAAAATTTTGCACCATCAACTTACCCCCACAGGAGTGAGCGTCTTTAGGACAACCGTGATTGGCATCGTCGGAATCTGGCGTGTCGGCTACCATATCGTCGATGGTACAGTCACCGTCGCCCCAAATGTGAAAGAGGTTGAGCCAATGCCCTACTTCATGGGTAGCAGTTCGCCCTCGGTCAAAAGGAGCCTGGGTATGCCCAAAACGGCCAAAAAATTGAAAATCAATCACGACACCATCGGTAGCAGCGGGCCCGCCTGGCGATTGTCCGTAACCCATGATGTCCCCTTCGAGGTTGCAAACCCAAATGTTGAGGTAATGCGCGGTCGGCCAGGCATCAATACCGCCAGATTTGGCAAACTTGACGTCATCGTAGGTAGAAAAATTGGAATAAGAAGTATACCTGCGGCGAATACCCGTAGTCGGAGTTCCATCGGGCGCCCGATTAGCGAGCTGAAATTGTAAATCCGTATTGGCAGCTTGTGGCCAGACACCATCGGCGTCAGGATTCAAGCGTCCAAAATCTTCGTTCAGTACCCGGATTTGTTCAAGGATTTGTTCATCAGAAATGTTTTCATTGGCATGTTGATATACAACATTGACAACTACCGGAATCACAATGTTTTTTTCACTTCTCAACTCCGGATTTTGGGTATAAAGCTGGGTATGTCTTTCAATGAGTGCCCGACTTTGGGCAGTAGATGAATGCTTTTGTACAAGGTATTCCCAGTGATCTAATGTGGCGCAATTGCGTTGCGCGATAATCGCTTGTACACATAAGATTGGGAGCAGGAAGATTGCGAGTGTTCTGTTAAGCATGATTTGTTAGTTACAGTGTCCAAAAAATCAACAATTCAACCCTTTGGCACTTATTTACCCCTAAGTTTAAGCATCGTGGTGTGGGATGTGTACACAACAAGACAAACTACTCTCTCCTCAAAGAGAAGCCACCTCGACAGTCTCGTTGTTCGTTTTTGGGTATAAACAAGTAAATTATTGGTGCAAAGAATGTACTGTACACGAAGAGCCATACAAAAGCCCCACTCCAAGCCATGGAGGCAGACTTATTGCAAGCAGATTAGCACTGCATTAGTGTGTTTGAAATAAACCTTTTGGAAATTGAAGTACCTGAAACCGGTTAATTTTGAAACCATCGTAAGGGGGGCAAACGATATTTCGACAGTAATATTACAATTCTTTTTTCGAAACATCCTTATCTTAGAGCGACTTTTTTCATATTAATGTCATTTTTTTTCGAAAATTGCTGCCCTGCCAGAATATTTCAGGGAGTTTTGACCCTGCTTTTCAGTCCTTTTAGTCCTAAAAAAACAGACCAAATTGAATTTATTCACTGACAGTGAATTGATTGTAGAACACAAAACTACTCATTCATATTCTATTGCAAACTGACATGTACATGACAAGTTCTAACAAGCCATTCCAAAAAATCTTGGTGGCCAACCGCGGGGAGATTGCCATTCGGGTTTTACGGGCTGCATCGGAGTTACGCATCGCTACAGTTGCGATATACACCTTTGAAGACCGCTATTCGTTACACCGCTTTAAAGCCGATCAGGCATTTCAGATTGGTGCCGATGACGACCCACTCAAACCATACCTTAATATAAAGGAAATTCTTCGCGTAGCCAAGGAAAATCAGGTAGACGCCATTCACCCTGGTTATGGATTTCTTTCTGAAAACGTTGATTTTGCACGGGCTTGCCGTGAGGCAGGCATTACCTTTATTGGTCCCGACCCCGAGATCATGGATCAATTGGGGGATAAAATAGCGGCCAAAAACATCGCCCGCAAAACCGGGATTCCACTCATTCCCGATAGCGAACTCGACCTCAGCACCAAAGAAATCGCTCTGGCTGAAGCACGCCGTATTGGTTACCCGGTGATCATTAAAGCCGCCTCAGGTGGTGGAGGCCGGGGGATGCGGGTAGTGCGCGACGACGATACGCTGCTCAAAGAATACACCGAAGCGGGCAATGAAGCCCTCACGGCGTTTGGCGATGGAACCCTGTTTTTGGAAAAATTCATCGAACGCCCCAAACACATCGAAGTCCAAATCCTCGGCGACCGCCACGGCAACATCGTCCACCTGTTCGAGCGCGATTGTTCGATCCAGCGCCGTTTTCAAAAAGTAGTTGAAATTGCACCTGGGGTGAGCATTCGCAAAGAAGGCACCCGCGATAAACTTTTTGCCTATGCACTCAAACTGGCCCGCGCCGTAGGCTACAACAACGCCGGAACCGTAGAATTCCTGCTCGATGAGGAAGAAAACGTCTATTTTATTGAGGTGAATCCCCGGATTCAGGTAGAGCATACCGTAACCGAAGAAGTGACGGGCATCGATTTGGTGCGCTCACAAATCCTGATTGCCCAGGGTTTACCGCTGAACAGTGAAGAGGTGGGTATCCCCAATCAGGAATCCATCGAGTGTTCCGGCTGTGCCATCCAATGCCGCATCACGACCGAAGACCCCACCAACGAATTTAAACCCGATTACGGCACCTTGATTGCTTACCGCAGTCCAGGTGGTATGGGCATTCGACTGGACGCGGGCAGCGCTTTTGCCGGCGCACGTATCTCCCCCTTCTTCGATAGTTTGTTGGTAAAAGTAACCGCCTGGGGGCGCGACATGCCCTCGGCCGCCCGCAAACTGCA
>Ga0209717_1002338_pt1 | contig 18383 bp, 13 predicted proteins | sample AD_UKC048_MetaG_FD_184418 | JGI IMG/M metagenome (GOLD analysis project Ga0209717, IMG submission 184418) | Active sludge microbial communities of municipal wastewater-treating anaerobic digesters from USA - AD_UKC048_MetaG (SPAdes) (version 2) | ecosystem: Engineered > Bioreactor > Anaerobic >... | reverse complement strand
CTTGATTGCCCCTCTTGAAAATACTCTGCCTGAAGATTTGCTGATAGACCAGCTTAAAAAAAGAGTTGAACAGAATCCGGGGGTTGAAATACTGCTTGCGCTTCCCTTCTCAATTGAAGGAGACGCAACAGCCCTTTACATAAAAGATGAACTTGACGGACTTAACATGAAACTGTCCCGCATTGCAAGAGGACTTCCAGCCGGCTGCGCTCCCGATGTCCTTGACAGAAAGACTGTTCTTGAGGCATTCAGCGGGAAGACATATATTAACTGAAACTTTGCTTATACGGAGGAAAAAATGCCAAAGAAGAAAGTTGTTATGAAATGTATCGACGGAAACCACGCGGCAACCCATTCGAGTTATGCTTTAACCGAAGTTGCTGCTATCTATCCTATCACCCCAAGCTCCAACATGGGCGAAAATGCCGATGAATGGAGCGCTTACGGCCTCAAAAATATTTTCGGTGAAAAAGTTCTTGTAACTGAACTTCAGTCTGAAGGCGGAGCAAGCGGAGCAGTTCACGGTTCATTAAGTGCAGGCGCACTCACGACGACATACACTGCTTCACAGGGACTTCTTCTGATGATCCCGAATCTTTACAAAATGGCAGGAGAGCTCCTTCCCGGCGTTCTTCATGTCAGCGCAAGAGCTGTTGCGGCTCATGCCCTTTCAATATTCGGAGATCACAGCGATGTAATGGCATGCCGTCAGACAGGTGTCGGGCTTATTTCAAGTAACTCGGTTCAGGAATCAATGGACCTTGGTCTTGCGACACACATCGCCGCAATCCGTTCAAGTCTCCCTTTCATTCATTTCTTTGACGGATTCAGAACAAGTCACGAAATTTCAAAAGTTGAAATGATCGACTACGAAGACATCAAAAAAATAGCCCCCTACGAAGAGATCGCCGCTTTTAAAGAGAATGCGATGCGCCCCGACAGGCCTGTACTCAAGGGAACAGCACAGAACCCTGACATCTTCTTCCAGGCGAAAGAGGCATCAAATCCATATTACGACAGAGCTCCAGGAATAGTTCAGGAGGCATTTGACAGAGTTTTCAGCATAACCGGCAGAAAGTATCATCTTTTTGATTATTACGGTCATGCAGAAGCTGAAAGAGTAATAATAGCGATGGGTAGCGGATGTGAAACCATTGAAGAAACAATAAACTACCTTCTTGAAAAAGGAGAAAAGGTCGGTCTTGTGAAAGTGCGGCTTTACAGACCTTTCAGTGCTGAACACTTTATGAGAGCTCTTCCTGCAACGACAAAGTCAATTGCTGTCCTTGACAGAACAAAAGAGCCGGGAAGCGAAGGCGAGCCCCTTTACAAGGATGTTTCCACGCTTCTTTATGAAAGAAAAGAGACAATCAAAGTCATTGCCGGCCGCTACGGTCTTTCATCAAAAGAGTTTACTCCGGGCATGGTAAAAGCGATATACGACAACCTTAAAGCCCGTGAACCGAAGAATTTTTTCACAGTCGGGATCAATGATGATGTAACATTCACATCACTGGGATATGAACCGCTTGACACCGTTGTTAAAGGGACGGTTCAGTGCAAACTTTACGGACTCGGTTCAGACGGAACGGTCGGTGCATCAAAGAATGCGATCAAGATCATCGGTGAAGAAACTGATATGTATGCACAGGGTTACTTCTCATACGACTCAAAGAAATCGGGCGGCATAACAGTCAGTCACCTGAGATTCGGCAAAGAAAGAATTCAGTCACCATATCTTATCACTGATGCTGATTATGTAGCATGCCACAATCAGGCATATGTATATCAGTACGATCTTGCAAAGACACTTAAAAAGGACGGTGCGTTCGTTCTTAATACAGTCTGGGACGAAAAAGAAACTGAAGAAAACCTTCCTGCTTCACTTAAAAAGGATATTGCAAGAAAGAACGGTAAAGTTTATATAATTGATGCTGTTAAAATTGCCGACAGACTTGGTCTTGGCCAGCGTATAAACATGATAATGCTCACTGTTTTCTTCAAACTTGCTAAAGTCATTCCTTTTGAAGATGCTGTAAAAGATCTTAAAAAGGCAAATGAGAAATCTTACGGTAAAAAGGGCAAAGCTGTTGTTGACATGAATAATGCCGCAATAGATGCTGCTGCGGCGGAACTTAAAGAGATCAAATATGACTGTGAAAAATGGCTCCATGCAGAAGTTAAAGAGATCGACATCAAGAAAGTCCACGAACAGTTCGTTGACGAAGCTGAAAAAATAATGGTTGAAGGAATTATCAATCCGATAGCACGGCTCAACGGCGATGACCTCCCAGTGAGTGCGTTTGCTTATGAAGAAAGAGGAATGCTTCCGGGTCCCGACGGTTCCTTCCCGACAGCGACAACAAGATTTGAAAAGCGCGGTGTTGCAATTAAACTTCCGAAATGGATCGCAGAGAACTGCATCCAGTGCAATAAATGTTCTTATGTATGCCCTCATGCCGCCATCAGGCCTGTGCTTGTAACAAAAGAAGAGCTTGAAGAAGCTCCCGAAACATTCAAAACGATCAAGGCAGTAGGCAAAGAACTTGCAAACCTTGAATACAGAATGCAGGTATATCCTATGGACTGTCAGGGTTGCGGAAACTGTGCTGATATCTGTCCGGCTCCGAAAGGGAAAGCCCTTGACATGGTTTTCTTTAACGAGATCGTTGAAGTTGAAGCGAAAAACAACGATTTTTCAATTAATGTTCCGGTTCGTGATGACCTTATGTCAAAATCTACTGTGAAAGGAAGTCAGTTCCAGCAGCCTCTTTTTGAGTTCAGCGGAGCATGTGCTGGTTGCGGTGAAACTCCTTATGTTAAACTTCTGACACAGCTTTTCGGAGACAGAATGTTCGTTTCCAATGCTACAGGCTGTTCATCGATCTACGGCGGAACCGCTCCGACTATTCCTTACTGCAAAAACAAGGACGGATACGGTCCGGCATGGGCAAACTCACTTTTTGAAGACAATGCTGAATATGGATACGGAATGGCACTTGCAGTCCGTCAGAAAAGAGGCAGAATAGAAATGCTCATGAACGAGATACTCGATTCAAAATGTGACTGCAGTAAAAATGTAAGTAACGAACTCAAAGCACTTTTCAAAGAGTGGATCGCCAATAAAAACGATGCAGACAAAACAAAAGAGATATCTCCGAAGCTTATTTCTGCTCTTGCAAATGAACCGGTCGAATGCAAAACACTTGACCAGATATTTGAACTCAGCGAATATTTTGTTAAAAAATCTGTCTGGGTTCTCGGCGGAGACGGATGGGCTTATGACATCGGTTACGGCGGACTTGACCATGTTCTTGCAAGCGGTGAGAACATCAATGTCCTCGTTCTTGATACCGAAGTTTATTCCAACACCGGCGGACAGGCATCAAAAGCGTCCCAGTTCGGTCAGATCGCAAAATTCGCAGCAAGCGGCAAAAAGATGAGAAAGAAAGATCTCGGAATGATTTCAATGACTTATGGATACATCTATGTTGCTTCAGTTGCAATGGGTGCAGATCACAATCAGGTTCTCAAGGCAATGCTTGAAGCAGAAGCTTATGACGGCCCGTCAATAATTATTGCCTACTCTCCATGCATCAATCACGGAATCGACATGACTCGCAGCCAGAACGAAATGAAACTTGCTGTTGAGACCGGTTACTGGCCTCTTTACAGATTCAACCCTGCTTTAAGAGAAGAAGGGAAGAATCCGTTCCAGCTTGACTGCAAGGAACCGACAAAAGATCCTCAGGAGATCATCAATAACGAAGTCCGTTTCAAGGCTCTTGACAAACAGTTCCCGGATGAAGCGGTAAAACTTCAGGCCCTCCTTAAAGCAGACCTCAAAGCAAGATGGGAACGGCTCAAAAAACTTTCTGAGAATACAATACTTTAAGATTTTTCAATAAATTACGGTAGGGGCGAAAGATTTTTCGCCCTTACTTATCACATTGATATGATGTTATTTCTGTAAAGATTCGTAACTTCTTTAAATTCTGCAAAAACTCTCTGTATTTCAAGAAATGTGGAACCTGCCTTTGCATAATCCTGTTTTGAAAATGACTCTTTAAGTCTTGAAACAAGTGACTTGTTCCCAAGGCCGTCCTTTGCTATAAGGTTTCTTAAACTTTCTATGCTCTCCCATGTTTTCTGGTCGAGATCATTTTCGTGTTCAACAAACCTTTTAACACTTCTCAATTCTTTAATTATATTGGGAATTTCTCTCTGGAGCAGTTCAACCTCCCACTTTCTCAGCGCACTGAGATAAAAAGATCTTACTATCAGCGGTGACAACGGTGTCTGTTTATAAAGCTCAGGAGTGTTCTCTATTGAACTTATAACTTCAAAAACTGTTGCGGGTGTTTTTCCAAAAAGCTGTTCTCTTTCTGAAGCATTGTATTTTTCAAAAAGATCGTGCTCACACACATATTCCCGGTCTGTTGCAAGATAACTGTTCGATTCTCCGGACTTTTTGTGAATTTCAGCATCAAGATCGGCGGCATTTTTCCCACCGGCATATTTCATTCCGTCAAGCATTGCTATCAGAAACGCACTCATTGCCAGATATGAATTTGTATGGGGATTGGGAGCCCTTATCTCAAAACGGACAGACATGGGACTCGCCCCTCTTACCAGGCATGCGAGAACCGACCTGTTCCTTGAAGGACTGACAGGGGACATTCCAAGAGATGCGGCGATGGATACAGGTGCCTCAAACCCCGGTTTCAGCCGTTTAAGAGCTGAATTGGAGTGGGATACGAAAGGATTCACAACTTCCCAGTTCTTTAAGATACCCATCAACGCACCGTAACCGGCACTTGAAAGGAAAAGCTTTTCGTCTGAAGGCGCGAACAAGTTGAATTTACTGCCATTTTTCAGATGGATCACTGCTCCGGTGTGCATGTGCTCTCCGCTTCCGGCAACACCTTCGACCGGTTTTGCTATAACTGTAACCTCAAGCCCTGCCCTTCTGAAAACCTCTTTTACAACTATTCTTGCCCAGAGCTCGTTGTCACACGCAGTCACCGGATCTTTGAATTTCCAGTTTATCTCAAGCTGTTCCATTACATCAAAAAGCCGGCCGTTTGACGAGATCTTTCCTTTAACTCCACCGACCTCTTTGTGCCCCATTTCCGGCTCAAAACCATAATAAGTAAGCATTTCAAGAGATTCTTCAAGACATGTTCTTATCTGTCCTTTTGTCCTTTTCCAGTAAGACTCCTTAAGCATCTGGCTCACTTCAAGATCTCTTGCCGGAACATTGTCAAGAGCAGATCTGACCCAGAATTCAAGCTCTGTTCCGAGAGTAAATTCAATGTCTTTGATGTCGGATGCCGCCACCCCTGCCGGAAGAAGGTCACCGTGTTTTTCAAAAAGCGATATCATCTCCTTTTTTATGTATTGAACTGTGTTCCTCAAAACAGACCTGCTGCATACGAGTTTAGCGTGGTGCTTGAAAAATATAGGTATTCTTATCGTTGCGACCGGTTTTCCTTCGGGGGCGGGCAAATCAAAATTGTGGTCTATGAACCATTTTGCGTTCGTATCAATGATGAAATCAATTTTTGCATCGTTCAGTGTCGCTATTCCCGGCAGATTTACAGAAGATCCGTCGGTCTGTATTCCGCCTGAAAAAATGTCAGCCATGTTTTTAATGAAATATTCGACAGGGATCCTTTCATCGGTGTCGTTGCCCAGAAAATCAATTCCGACAAGACTTATGAACCTGATCTCCCTGTTGGTGTTCAGATAAGTTTTGAGTGTATCCGGATTTTTAAATTGATCAGGAACGCACCATTGAAGATCTTTTTTCATAACTCCTCCTTTTTATTTAAGTTTTCCTTCAGCCCAGTGTTTTCTGCAAAGCGCTATGTAGCTCTCATTTCCACCTATCACTATCTGCTCACCCTCTTTCACAACCTTTCCGTTGACGATCCTTGCGTTCATTGTCGCCTTTTTTGAACACCAGCAGACTGTCTTTATCTCTTCTATCGTATCAGCCATGGCAAGAAGCCGTTCACTTCCCGGGAAAAGATTGCCGGCAAAATCGGCTCTCAGCCCGTATGCTATCACAGGAATGTTAAGTTCATCAACTATCCTGCAGAGCTGAGAAACCTGACTACCGGAAAGGAACTGTGCTTCATCAATGATAACACAATGGATCTTACCGCTTGAATCCATTTTCTCTATCAATTTAAAAACATCGGTTTCAGGAAAAACAAGAATCGCCTCTTTCCCGATTCCCAGACGGCTTTTGATCACACTGACACCATCTCTTGTATCAATGGAAGGTTTTAAAATGACCGCATTCTGGCCCCTTTCCCGGTAATTGTATTCAACCATTAATGCGTTTGAAGTCTTGCTCGCCCCCATCGCCCCGTATCTGAAATACAATTTCGCCATCTTGTGTTTCCTCTTATGCAAGAAAATCAATCTTCGTGAATTTTAAAAATTTGAAGATTTCAGTCAATTTTTTAATTTTTTACACACACAACAACATTATGTTTAAAAAAAATGGCGGGTTTGCCCTTAAATTGTATAATTTTATGTTGTTTTTTGCTTGAAAAAGTAGACAAACTTTATATAATGTCGGTGGTTGTTTGAGAAGGTGTGATGAAAATACTCAACATTGTAGATGTAAACATTGTAAAGATCGTCCTTACAAAATACTATATTGCAAAGAACCTCGAATATGATTTCATCTATCCTGAGCTTGAAGCTGTAAAGAAAAGGATCTCTGAATATAAGCCCGACATTCTTGTTGTTCAAAGCAATCTGATGTACACAGATGTGGCTGGATTTCTGAACATGCTCAACATGGATATCGACTCTGATGTCATTGTTTTTATGATACGGGAAGATGCTGATCAGCAGGAAGAACTTTCCGTTTCACTTGCAAAATACAGAAGCGTCCATTTTGCCGGCAAAGAGAATTTCTATGAACTTTTTGACTCCCTGCTCCCTTCAGAACTAACAAAAAAGGCGCCTGTTCCGGATGAAGAGATCACTTCAGACAAAAGAACCATTCTTTATGTCGATGACAGTCCTGTAATGCATCACTTTGTAAGAACGGCTCTTAAAGATTCAGGGTTTAACCTTATCGAGGCAAATGACGGTCAGGAGGGATATGAAAAATACTGCAAATATCTTCCGCACATAATCGTCACCGATATTGAAATGCCGAAAATGAACGGACTTGAACTTTGCAGGAAGATAAAGGAAAATAACGAAGGACGCTTTATTCCTGTTGTAATACTTTCAAGCAAATCTCAGCCGGTCGACATCGACACCGCTTTTAATTACGGAGCTGACGACTACCTCGTAAAACCTGTATCACCTGACAACCTTATCGAAAAAGTTAAAGACTACTTTGCGGTTCTTGACAGAAAAAAAAGGAACAGGATCCTGGTCGTTGACGATTCAAAGGTCTCTGCTGAAATGATCTCCCATGCACTGATAAAGAACAGTCACAATGTTCTGATAGCTTCAAACGGTGAAACGGCTTATGATATGGCTTTAAAGGAAAAACCTGAAATAATCATCACCGATGTTGAAATGCCGGGAATGAATGGATACGACCTTGTGAAAAGATTGCGCGAACTGCCCGAATTGAAAGATGTTTCTGTTATAATGATGAGCAGTCGCGACAGAAAAAGCGACATAAAGAAAAGCGAAAAACTCGGTGTTGCAAGATATTTCATCAAACCTTTCGACATTGAGAAACTGGTCATTGTCGTGGAACAGCTTCTGCTTGAAAAATATAATATCTATAAAAAAGAATATGAATACATGCTTTCAACGATCAAGGCGCTCGTAACCGCTCTTGAAGCAAGAGATGAATACACAAAAGGGCACACTTTCAGAGTATCAAAATATTCTTTAATGCTCGGCAAACAGATGGGGCTGACAACTTTTGAGCTCGACAAACTTGAAATAGCGGCAAACCTTCATGATATCGGCAAGATCGGTGTGCGGGACGATATTCTTCTTAAACCGGGCCGCCTCAGCGATGAAGAATATGCCAAAATTCAGGAACATGCAGTCATCGGAGCAGAAATATTGAGACCGCTGAACTCATTGAATGATGTAGTTCCGCTTATCCTTTTTCACCATGAAAGATGGGACGGCAACGGATACCCCACAATGATCAGCGGAATTGAAATACCTCTGGGAGCAAGAATAATTGCCATAGCAGACACTTTTGATGCCATAACATCCGACAGACCTTACAGAAAAGCCCTTTCAGAAGAAAAAGCCATTGAAATAATAAAAGAGAATTCGGGCACACAATTCTGTCCGAAATGCTCCGCGGCATTTCTGGAAATGGCGAAAAACCGGAAAATACTTTCTGAATAGCCCCTATTTTTGACATATTACAAAACCCGTGATATATATAACCAATTTTTTTGAGGCGATGTTCTTATGAAGGTCCTGGTCATATCAGATACTCACGGCAATCTGCCCATATCCATTGAAAAAATAAGAGCCGACGCTGTCATACATGCCGGAGATGTCGGTGACAGAAAATTTCTTTCCAGATTTTCCAATATTGAAAAGTTCTATGCCGTTGCAGGAAACACCGATTCAATACTGGAAGATCATATTCCCCAGACCATATGTGATGAAATTGAAGGGGTTAAATTTTATGTGGTTCACAACTTAAGTGCCCCCCACAGAATAATAATGTCCAATTACAGAGAAATAAAAGAATGTTCGCCCGATATAGTGATCTACGGACACACACACACTCCGCTGATAGAGGAAAAAGACGGCGTCGTATACCTCAATCCCGGATCTCTGGGCAAGGAAGGGCTTACAGGTCACAGATCATATGCTGTTTTAGAAATAGAAGGATCGAAGATCGTTTCAATGAATATATTTGATGCCGATTCAGGAGCTCTGCTGAGTTCAAAAAAAGAAAACTGTTTAAAAAATAAAAACTTTGAAAAGGAGAATTGATTTTGGTTAAAAGAATTTTTTCATTTATTTCTGCTTTGCTCATCGCCTTTTTTATCATTTCCTGTGGCGAAACAGACTGTGATGACGAGGGTTGCGGTGAAATAATAGAAGATGAACAGACAGAATATGCTCCGGAAATGACGCTGAGAATAATTTCAGACACCTGTGCTGCCGAAACTATTAACTCAGCCAGCATTGATAAACTCGGCAGTCTTGCCATAACAATAAACAATTTTAAAGGTGAACTGGAATTCAAGAAATCATTTACAAAAAGCGAGATCAGTTCGGGCATGAAAGTTTCAGGCATTCCGGATGTTGATAATGCAACTGTAATTCTTTCCGGCTTCGGTGCAGATCCTAATGTTGTTAAATGGTCCGGAAAAGTAATCGGTCTCACTTTTAAGAAAGGGAAAAAAACTTCGATCAGCGCAGTTCTTTATCCGACATCAGGTCAATCATGCTTTCCGTTCCCGCTTAAAAACCCGCGATTCGGTCACACAGCAACTCTTCTTCCCGACGGAAGGATCCTTGTTACAGGAGGATTCGGGATATGTTCAGCATCAAAATGCGTTGCGAACAAATCTGTTGAAATAATCGATGTTGAATCAGGAACCGTGGAAACCCTTGCAGACATGTTTGAGGAAAGAGCAATGCATGAAGCAGTTCTGCTCTCTGACGCAAGCGTTCTGATCTTCGGCGGTGTAAGGGCTCTTGACATCGGAACAAAGAACCATGATGACTATCCGGCACTTCCATATACCTTCTCAATTCAGGCAACTTCCGTTGAAAGATATATGCCTCAGTATCCGAAACTCAATATGAGAGATAACAACATCGGAATACCGGTTGAAAATATCACTCAGAATATGAACCTTCAGTATACAGCGACAGGAATGCCTTTTCTCCCCATGCAGAGTTACTATGTTGACAGCTCTGTCGAAAACAGAAAGACCATTTATCTTGTCGGAGGAACAGATACATCAGGAGTACCGACAAATAAAGTTTACGCTTTTGATGTTTTTGAAACTGCTGAGGGAATAACACTGAGCGCTTCAAGGGAAATAGCTCCTGTTGATAAGGACAAAATACTTATGCCGGCAGTCGGATCTTTCGGAGGATCTCTTTTCTCAGCAGGCGGAAGAATTAAGGAACCGGTCTCTGTCGCAAGTTTCTATACCGCTGACAGCTCAACCGCATGGGAAGGGACCGGTCCCAACCTTTTTTACACAAAAGGAATAATGGTTGACAACAATCTCTACACTTTCGGCGGACTTGAAAATAAAGGAGAGGATGCTCTTGCAAATAACTTGAAGGGATACAAGTGGTCGATCGGAGAAAAAACTTCTTCTGCGACGACAAACAATCTTTTGACATACGGTTCTTCGCTCTTTTTTGCCGATGCGGTATATCACGAAGCAAAGGGAAATTTCATAGTTGTGGGTGGTGCCGGCGGAAGCAAAACAGATATTTCACAGGGGAACAACCTTTATCAGGTTATCAGCAAAAGCACTTTTTCAGTGTTTAAGGAACCTCTTTCATATGTTACAAAATATAAAAGAATACTTCCCAGAGCCGTTATCATTCCCGGCGGAACAGTCACAAATGATGACACGATATTTATTACCGGCGGAACAACTGCTATCGGGAGCAGCGGCGTGGCTGTCGAAGTAATTGAGATAAATAATCTGAAATAATTTCTATCCTTTCTTTCCCTTTAGACTGGCGATCGCAAGAAAAACACCCAGAACCACACCGAGAACTGCGGCAAAAAGAACTCTGTGCTGTTCAGGAAGAATGAAAGTTATGGTGTGTGCAGGTATCCAGAACAGCGGGATCGTTTTTAAAAATACAAAACTCCACTGCACTTTCCAGTTCATCGACACGAAATATTTTTCAAATTTTATCGGCGAAAAAAAACCTTTCAAAGTTCCGCCTGTTTCAGCAATGTGCATGTCTGTTATCCTGTGAAGCGTCATAAAAACAGGTGCGAATATGAGATTCATGAACACGCTTATAGAAAAAGCTGTAACAAGCTTAAGCATTGAAAACCCTGCTTCGTTCACTGTTGCAGGAGAAACTTTTAATCCCATATATGAAAGGAAAGCCGGCGTTCCCACTCCGAAAATAACAAAAGATGCTTTTATGCCGAGACCCAGAAACCCCCACACGATCGCTCTTGGAATTACACCAAACCCTTTCTGATGGTAGGAACCGGTCTTTATTCTGAGCCCTATCACCTCACCGAGTGTTGCAAGAACGGCAAATTTAACAAAACTCATCATCATTCCGTTTGAAGCATTCAGATCATTATAAAGCTTCAGCACTTCAGGAAAAACAAAAAACGGAGCAAGGAACAAAGCAATGCAGATTAAAAACACAAGGTCGTTCTTTTTCATGATCTATCCTCGTCTGGAAGTTATAAAACTTTAAGCCATGGCAATCTATTGTAATTTGAGCCAAGCGTCAAATTTTTAAAAACATAAGATTGCTTTGGCTACGCAACATATTATAATTATTCGCGTTTTCTTTTATTAAACAAAAAATTCTTGACAACACATATAACACATGTAGGATGTGCAACGCTTTTTTGCTAACTTTATAAAGGAAAGGAAGCACTATGAAATTGACAAGATACACAAGAAGTGAAGATGTAAAAAGAGTGTGGTTTGAGATCAGCGCAGAAGGGCTTACACTGGGAAGACTTGCCACAAGAGTTGCAGATGTTCTGCGTGGAAAGAACAAACCTCATTACACGCCCAGTGTTGACTGCGGTGACTATGTTATCATTACTAATGCCGGCAAAATAAACATGACCGGTAAAAAATGGACTGACAAAAAGTACTACAGCTACTCCGGGTATCAGAGCGGAATGAGAGAACTTTCCGCAGAAAAAATGGTTCAGAAACACCCTGAACACCTCATTATGCACGCTGTCAAGGGAATGCTCCCCAAAAACAAGCTTGCAAACCAGGTTATCAGAAAGCTGAAAGTTTATGAGGGAAATGAACATCCTCACACAGCACAGGAACCAAAAAAACTGGAACTTTGATTTATTGTTTAACTGTTGGAGATAATTGATGGAACAGTGGTACGCTACTGGCAAAAGAAAAACTGCAGTTGCAAGAGTCTTTTTAAGACCCGGCAAAGGCGAAATTACTGTTAACGGAAAAACTCCCAAAGAGTATTTCTACACAGACAGCAACACCATGAAACTTGATGCACCCCTCAACATTACCAAGACTAAAGGAAAGTTTTCCATTCTTGTAACTGTCTGTGGTGGAGGCATCTGTGCTCAGGCCGAAGCAGTAAGGCATGGAATTTCCAGAGCACTTGTTACATATAATCCTGAAATGAGACCGGCTCTTAAAAAAGAAGGTTTCCTCAGGAGAGACGAAAGAATGAAGGAAAGAAAGAAATACGGATTGAAGTCCGCAAGGGCGAGATTCCAGTTCTCCAAGAGATAAATTTCTCGCTTTCTTTGTTATATTGTTTCAACCCCCTCTCTATCTGAGGGGGTTTTTTTGTATTAGGAGGTGCCAAAAATGTTGAGACCCTATCTTTTTACCTCGGAATCGGTTACTGAAGGACATCCGGACAAAGTTGCAGATCAGGTCAGCGACGCAATTCTTGATGCAATCCTTGAAAAAGACAGGCACGCAAGAGTTGCCTGTGAAACCTTTGTCACAACAGGACTTGTGGTAGTTGGTGGAGAAATAACGACAAACACTTATGTCGACATTCCCGAAATAGTAAGGAACACCATTATTGAAATAGGCTACAAAGACACAAAGTTCTGCGGTTTTGACGGACACACATGCGGCGTTCTTTCCACAATTGACAAACAATCTCCCGATATCGCGCAGGGTGTAAACGCAGGAGAAGGGCTTTTCAAAGAACAGGGCGCAGGTGACCAGGGTCTTATGTTCGGTTATGCAACAGATGAAAATGAAGATTTTATGCCTACTCCTATAAATCTTGCCCACCAGCTTGTTTACCGTCTTGCTCAGGTAAGAAAGAACGGTGAGGTTCCCTTTGTTCTTCCTGACGGAAAATCTCAGGTATCTGTCCGCTATGAAGACGGAATGCCTGTTGCTGTCGATAAAGTCGTAATCAGCACACAGCATAAAGATACCGTTGATTATGAAACCATTAGAAGTGAAATCATCGAGAAAGTCATAAAACCGGTTATTCCGGCGGGCCTTATTCACTCCGGAACCGAATTTTTTATTAACCCGACAGGTAAATTCGTTGTCGGAGGACCGGTTGCCGACACTGGACTTACAGGAAGAAAGATAATTGTTGACACATACGGCGGAATGGGCCGTCACGGCGGCGGAGCTTTTTCAGGTAAAGACCCTTCCAAGGTTGACAGATCAGCTTCATACATGGCAAGATACATCGCAAAGAACATCGTGGCTTCAGGTCTTGCAAAAAAATGCGAGATCCAGATAGCTTATGCAATAGGTGTAGCACAGCCGGTATCTGTATATGTCAATACTTTTGAAACATCTGAAATTCCGGAATTTGAAATAGAAAAAGCTGTCAGAAAATGCTTTGACATGAGACCTGCCGCAATTATTGAACAGCTTGATCTTTTGAGACCGATCTACAAGAAAACTGCAGCTTACGGTCACTTCGGAAGAGACGGTTTTTCATGGGAAAAGATCGACAGAACAAAAGACCTCAAAAACCTTATCAGATAACATTTTTCTTTTTTTTCTTCAACACTTCCCTTGTGTTTTTTTCTTGAGAAAAATCGAAAGAACTATAGAATTCCGGCAGTTTTTTGAATTTATTGGAGATTATGATGACAACTCACTGGACAATTGACACTGTAAGGGAAACTTTTTTAAACTATTTTAAGCAAAGAGGACACGCTGAGGTTGCAAGTTCGCCTCTTCTTCCTGCCGAAGACAAAACGCTGCTTTTTGCAAATGCCGGAATGAACCAGTTTAAAAACCTTTTTCTTGGAATTGAAAAAAGATCTTATACCCGTGCATGCAGTTCACAAAAATGCGTAAGAGCGGGAGGAAAACACAACGACCTTGAAAATGTCGGTTTTACAACCCGTCACCACACTTTTTTTGAGATGCTCGGCAATTTTTCATTCGGTGATTATTTTAAGGAAGATGCCATAAAATATGCATGGGAGCTTGTCACTGAAGTTTTTAAAATTGATAAGAACCGCCTTTATGTCACCGTTTTTGAAAACGATGATGAAGCGGAGAAAATATGGGTTGACATTGCGGGCGTGGATAAGAAAAGAATTTTCCGGCTTGGCGAAAAAGACAATTTCTGGGCAATGGGTGACACAGGACCGTGCGGGCCGTGCAGTGAGATCCATTATGATCTCGGCGAACAGTTCAAAGTTGAAAAACCGTTTCATGATAACGGAATGCCGGACTTTGACTGCGGCAGGTTCGTTGAGATATGGAATCTTGTTTTCATGCAGTTCAACCGCGATGAATCGGGAAATCTCTCACCTCTTCCCAATCCGAGCATTGATACAGGAATGGGGCTTGAAAGAACGACTGCAATATTGAACGGGCATCTTTCTAATTACGAAATTGATATTTTTCAGTCTTTGAAAAATTTTACCCGTTCGGTCTGTCCTGAAAAAATTCCTGAAAATCTTGAAACAAGCTTAAATGTCATCGCTGACCACGCAAGAAGCGTATCATTTCTCATTGCAGATACCATCACTCCTTCAAACGAAGGTCGCGGATATGTTCTGCGCAGAATTATGAGAAGAGCGATTAGACACGGGCACAAAACAGGGTTTGAAGATATTTTCTTTGACAAAGTCTGCTCCAAACTGATCGAGCTGATGGGGAAACATTATCCCGAGCTTGTTGAGAAAAAAGAATTCATTTTAAATATTGTCGCAGAAGAGGAAAAAAGATTCAGAACAACTCTTGAAAAAGGACTTTCGCTTCTTGATCACGGAATAAGCGATGCAAAGAAAAAAGGAACAAAAGAACTTTCAGGGTCTCTTGTTTTCAAACTTTATGACACTTACGGTTTCCCGCCGGATCTCACTGCCACAATTCTTGAAGAAAAAGGTTTTGTCTACAATGAAAAAGAGTATGATGCCGCAATGAACGAGCAGAAGCTCCGAGGCAGAGAGTCGTGGAACGCAAACCTCGATTCAAAGAGGGTTTCAGCAATAAATGAACTTCTTGAAGAAGGTATAACCGAACCGGTTTTTGACGGATATGTCAAAGAAGAGGCAGATGGCAGAATTGTTGCTCTTTTTAACAACGATTTTGAAAAGATTGATTTTATTGAAAATGGCGAATGCTTTGCTGTCATCGATCCTGTGATATTTTATGCTGAATCGGGCGGACAGGTTGGAGACAGAGGAACAATTTCAATAAACGGTGAAACTGTTGCAGTTGTTGACGACTGTATTAAAGTCAACGAATTTAAAATTGTTCACCTCAATGTAACAAAAAAAATTCTGGCAGGGAAAAATGTTCTTCAGCAGAATGACCGTGCCAGAAGGGGCTCGATAAGAAAAAATCACTCTGCCACTCACCTTCTTCATCACGCTCTGAAATCAATTCTTGGAAATCATGTAAATCAGGCAGGATCTCTTGTAACTCCCGACCGGCTCCGTTTTGACTTCAATCATTTTCAGCAGGTGACAAAAGAAGAGCTTAAAGAAATAGAAAATGAAGTGAACTGGATGATCGGCAGAAATTTCTGTGTCGGAACTGAGGTTAAATCGGTTGATGAAGCTAAAAAAGCGGGAGCTACTGCTCTTTTCGGTGAAAAATACGGCGAAAATGTCAGGGTTGTTTCAATGGGTGACTCAATGGAGCTTTGTGGAGGAACACATGTTTCTTCAACTGGTGAAATAGGTCTTTTTAAAATAGTGAAAGAAGAAGGAATTGCTGCCGGAGTCAGAAGAATTGAGGCAGTGACAGCAAATAACGCCCTTGCATATTTTCGGGAAATGGAAGAGACCATTTCTGAAATTGCAGATGTTCTCGGAATTGAAAAAGCACTTGTGATTAAAAATGTTGAAAAGCTTGTTGATTCAAACAAATCTCTTCAGAAAGAAGTTAAAGAACTGATGAGCCGGCTTTCTTCGATCCAGGCATCGGCAATTACACCGCTCAAAGAAAAAGAAGGAACAAAAATATTTGTAATTGACTCAGGAAAAAATAGAACTGATGCACTCTCTTTAACCGATTCGCTGAAATCAAAATATGATAATGCTCTGATAGTTTTAAAAGGGACAGATTCAGGAAAAGACATCCTCATTACCGCTTCAACAGGCAGTGCAAAAGAAAAGTTTCACGCCGGCAACACACTGAAACTGCTGCTTGAAAACTTTGGCGGCAGAGGCGGCGGAAAACCTGACATGGCTCAAGGCGGAGCTGAAAATATCGATTTTGAAAAACTTAAAAGTCTTGTGGAAAATTTATAGCCTCAGCGGAATTACTCTTCAAAAGGGCAAATTCCTTCTTCCTTACAATAGCATTCCATGTCTCTTAATATTAACGGTGTTGAATTTATTTTCTGATACAACAGCCACTTTCCTTCAAATTCTGAAAAACCATATGGATATCTTGTAGTACCATCAGGATAAACAGCATCATTTTCCATTTTCTTCATGCAGTATTTTTTCTTCTTATCTATTCTGTAATAACAGAGAAGTCCGCCGCTTTCAGATCCATTATTGGTAACCTGAACATAAAGAAGAATGTTTCCTCTTAACTGATATGGAGATATGGTGTAGCCATATTTTTCAGTTTCCTCATCAAATTCAGTAATGATATTCTCATATTCGATGTTCCCGTTTACTATTTTTCCTTTTACAATGCTCTGCCTGTTCGAGTTATAAACAAACTCTTCGGAGTTATTTCTATTTATCCTTATTATTGAAACTGATTCGTTATCCCTGTTTATCTTTTTACACTCTGAAAATGATGCAGGGGATTTTGAAAGATCGCAGATATAACCGTTTTTATTTTCATCATAAATTCCCAATTTGTCATCATAAAGATCACTATATCTTGCTGTCCCCTCCCCGAGCACTGTCCATTTCCATGAATCCGCCGTACTGTTGGAGGACGGATTACCGACTTTAGCATACATCATTCTGCTGGAATTCCCCTTTGTTGTTAGATTAACAAATGCCCATTTGTCATTAAGGGCAGGTTCATAGGCAAGAAATTCAACAGCTTCCGGATAAACAATTCCCAATGATCCGTCATCTCCCATATATGTGAGATATTTTTTCCTTGTATCTATCGGAAGAGGTCTCTTGTCTCCGGAGAGAAGGATGCGCTTTCCCTTGTGATAAGCCTGCATTTGATCTCCGGGAGCTATAAAAAAATATTTTTTAGTCTCAATATCATAAGTGACCGCTTTTCTTATATTCGGCCATTCGAGAATATCAATTCCTGTAGGAACAAGATGAAACCCTATTTTTTCTTCACTCATGTTCCACGATTTAACTACTCCGTGCGTTCCGTCATTATCCCACAAAGATAAAAACAAATCACACTTATGCATCGGAACAAGAATCTTCCCTTCAAAAACCAACTCTTTGTCTGTTTCTTCTTGTGTCATGGGTTTAAAACTCTCCATGACACAAGGATATCCACAGCAGTCATATTTCGGTTTCTGTTTACACAGTGCCTGATTCTGTTCTTTCCACAGATTACTCATACACTGAGGGTCTTTTTCTGTCGGCGTATCACATCCCGGACGGCAAAATGTTATATTCCCGTCATTGTCATAATACGGGAACGGGGCATCAATCAGCGGAGGAATACATTCTGCTTCTGAATCAGCATCAGAGATGTCATCCGACTCCGTTAAAACTCCGTCGGACAAGTCGTCAACTGTTTCCGTATCAGCATCATTTAAGGCGGAATCTTTATCGGGAACAGTGTCCGTATCCGTTTTAAGGTCATTGGAGTCACATGAAATCAGAAAAAGTGTAAGAATTAAAATCGCAACCTTCATAAAACCCTTGAAATTCAAATAATTAACAGGTTAGATTATCAAAAATTCTGAAATTAATCAAGCAGCAATATAAATAATTTGACGAAAATAATTCGAGTCGCTATATTTGGCATGTCTTAATTTTGATTAGAGGAAATCATGCAAAATCAGATAATAATTTACCAGCCGGAAGTCGGCTTGTCATCACTTGAAGTGCGACTTGAAAACGAAACTGTGTGGCTTAACAGACAACAAATATCTATTTTGTTCGGAAGAGATATTAAAACTATCGGAAAACATATAAATAACGCATTAAAAGAAGAATTACAAGGACTTCTGTCAAGCGACAATTATTTTTACCGTCAACGACAACTATTTTTACCGGTTGAAGTTGCTTAAAAACACATCAAAAATCAAAGAACAAATTCTCAACTATTTTCGTTTTTTCAGGTTCTCTTTTTTAG
>Ga0209717_1002333_pt1 | contig 18402 bp, 12 predicted proteins | sample AD_UKC048_MetaG_FD_184418 | JGI IMG/M metagenome (GOLD analysis project Ga0209717, IMG submission 184418) | Active sludge microbial communities of municipal wastewater-treating anaerobic digesters from USA - AD_UKC048_MetaG (SPAdes) (version 2) | ecosystem: Engineered > Bioreactor > Anaerobic >... | reverse complement strand
ATAATCTTTACTATAGGTTGAGTAAAAATGCTTTTTATTATCTTTGCAAAATATCTTTATTTCATTTTTCCCAAATTCACCTACAGATTTTGCATTTAAGATAGTCGTATTTTGTTTGAGATTCTTAATACTTATTGAAGAGCCGTATTTTATGCTATAAACTTTAAAATAAAAAAACACGGAATCTCCTTTTACAACTACATTGTCATAGGTAGCAGCATTAAAAGTTTTAAGATATTCATTAAGATCGTTGAGTGGTTTTGTATGATTACCTGAATTTGAATTACCGGTTTTAGTAATTGGCTCTCTTGGTGTATCTAAAATGCTGTTTAAATCTTTTTTGAAATTAACATCAGTAGTGTTTGAATTGGGTTGTTTTCTTTCTTTTTCTTTTTGAGCTCTAATTTCTGAAGCATTTTGTGCTGTTCCTGATGAATTATTATTTGTAGTTGTTTTATTTTGTAAATAGCTATCTTTAAAATCGTTTAATAAATCTGCCAGTTCCTGATAATTATAAGATGAGCCGGTCGTAAATTGAGTATAATCTTCAGTTCCGTTTACTTTCCAGTCGGTAGAAATGCATTTGTTATTTCCTTTACATTTAAAAATAACGCGGCTGTATTGTTCTTGTATTTCTGCGCCTTCGATATCTTCCATTTTAAATTTGTTGTACTTGCCAGCTTTGAAGCGGTCGTAGATATAACCGTCTTTCACTTCAAAATAGCCATAGTAACCATTGTCGAATGTTTTCAAATAATCGTTGAGTTTTTTTAATGCAGATTGATAATTACCTGCAGATACACTTGAATTGTTAGTGGTTTTTGTATTTTCTGTTATTCCAGTTTTATTGGTTATTTCTGTTTCCTCATTTTTATATTTTCCGTTGCTCTTTTTATAATCCGATAATAAATTATTCAAAAGTGTAACTAAAACTTCTTTGTCAAAATAACCTGATTGTGAAAAGCTGATACTAGAGTGATAGGAATCTGTATAAGTAGAAAAAACACAGTCTTTACCTTCTATGCAATCTATACTTACTTTGAACTGATCATCTAATTCAACAGCATTACCTAAATATTTTATTTCAGACTTACTGTATTTTCCGGATGGAAATCTGTCATATAAATAACCATCTTTAATTTCGAGATAGCCGTAATAACCATTGTCAAATGTTTTCAGATACTCGTTGATTTTTTTTAATGAAGATTGATAATTACTATTAGATGTAGTTGCGGTTTTAGTAGAATTTACACTTTCCGTTTTAGTGGTGTTATTGTCATTTAAAGCGACATCATTTTTGCTGTTTCCGGTACTTTTTTTATAAGCAGCAATTAAGTTATCTAGCAAGGTAATCAGCTCCGATGTATTAAAACTCAAAGTCTGCGAAAATCCGATGCTTCCGTGATAGGAATCCGTATAAGTTGAGAAAACACATTCTCTTCCGTCTATGCAATTAATACTTACTTTTTTACCAGGATCTTCTTCATAAGCTTTGCCTAAGTATTTTATTTCAGATTTACTATATTTTCCAGAAGCAAATCTGTCATATAAATAACCATCTTTGATTTCCAGATAACCATAATAACCTTTATCAAACGTTTTTAGGAAGTCGTTAACTTTCTTAAGTTCTTCTTTGTAAGATTGGCTAAAACCAACGTGAAATAAGGTAATTAAGATAATTGTTGCTGTTGTTTTTTTCATAAAATGGATGTTTATGGTATTATTTTTACGGTTACTTTTTCAAAGCTAATCACATTAAAATCAAACGTAAATTCTATCATGCCTGAATAGGTTCCGTCGCTGTTTTGTTTTAGTGCGGTTTTGGTAGTTCCTTTTTTACCGATATACTCTTTTAGCGTATTGTAATTTTTATCAGCATTGTCGATAGAAACAACTTCTACGTATGTATCTCTTGGGATTTCTTTTTTTGTATTTGACAAAACATCTGTCATTGTTTTTTTTATTTGTACATTTTTTTCGGTTGAATTACTTTCCGTCATTTCTTTGTACAGTTGATCTCTTTCCAGTTGATTTTTTTTCAGTTCGGCATCAATTTTCTTCAACTCATCAGCATCTGATTTAGACATTCTTACAGGAATAGTGTAAGAATAATTAGTATTGATAGAAAATCTATCATAGCCTTTTACTTCCGTCAGATATTTTATGGCTTGTGCTTCGTTCATGTTTTCATTAAAATTTGAATTCTTTAGTTTCCAGGTGCTTGATTGATATTTATCTTCTAGAATCAATCTGTCTGCTTCTGTGAAAATCTGATTAACTGGTCCGAAAACACTTACTACACGTATCAATTCATCATCATTCGTAGCGTAATTTGAAAAATTGCCATCGTACTGCAAAAGGAAGACACCTTTAAATTTATTTTTCGCACTCCATTCTGCTTTTTCTGCAAATAATTTTTGTTGTTCCTGTTCTCTCTTTTTATCTTCTTCTGCTGCTTTTAGCATTGCCAGTTTGCTTTCAAATGAGTAGTAGTCGCCGAAATTGCCTTCTGTTGCAGGTATGCAGAAATATAAACCGTCTGCCACATCAAATTTAACACCTTCAGGTAGCCAACTGTTATAGGCAGTTGGTAAATAGATGATGTAATAGATTTCATTATCTGCACTATAAATTTGTGCTACAAAATAAGCTTCGTAAGGTTTGTCTTTTTGATTTTGTTCAATAATAGTTTTAATTTTTGCCGGTGTATTAAGATGTGTTGGCTTGTATTTCATATCACATAATGCAAATAACTTATCAATTTCTGCTTCGGTAAGTTTGTATTTGCTCATTACTTTCTGTTTCTCTGCATCCGTTACTTCTACCATTTTGGATTTAAATTCCTTTTTAGGATGGTGCAGATAAATTCTTTCTGATGCAACTCTGAATCGCTCATTTGCAAAACCAATTGAAATGTCATCAAAATATTTACCCTCTTTCCAGATACCTTTTTTTTGGGTGCCATCTGCAAACGTAAGTACACCATTGCCATCTTTTTTTCCATTTACATAATTGCCTTCAAAACTATTTCCATTGCTAAACTTTTCTTTACCTAACCCGTGAAAAACATAAGCGTAATTATTGAATATGCTGCTTAATTTTTTGACTTGACCTTCATAAAAAACAAATCCATCTTCGGTAGTAAATTTTGCATTGCCGATAATATTTCCATCTTTGCAATTGCCTTTAATAGTATAACCATTGATGCTTTCAATGATGCATTCACCATTGTCGCAGACAGAAGAAATACAAACAAACTCTAGCGTTTTTGAATTTACTTTATCTGCTGTAACGGTAAGCATACTATTGTTTCTCAAGATTTTAAAGGTGTTATTGGTAAATGCACTTTCTTTAAAAATTTTTGCTGCTTCAGGTCTTGATTTGTATCTGATGTTTTGTCCATTGTATTCTGTAATAATATCATTGATTCTAAAACCGGCTTTTTCTGCAGGACTTGATTTTATTACTTTCAGAACGACTATCGAATCAGCACCTTTTGCGCCAAATATAAATCCGAATGAATAATTCTCATTATTTAAAGAAACAGTGGGTTTGTAATAGTCAGCAGATAATGGTGTGGTAGAAACGGATTCTTTTCTGGTTATCTGAAAAAAGCCTTTTCCGTTTTCCGCTAATTTATCAGCCGGTAAATGCGTGTTTAAATCGTTGGGCACATACAATAAATATAAAATATCATCTGCTCTGTCATATTTAAAATCACCGTTTTTAAATCCATTCAGTTCGCAAACTTTATACATGATATAAGCCACGTCTGTATTTTTTTTATTTTTAGGGTGATTCTCAGAACGTGTACCGGCAATTATTTTTTGAGCTTCTTCTGTGTTTATATTCAAAGCTTTTGCTATAACTTTTAGTTGTTTATTATCTAATAAATCCCAACCATTGGATGAATAGTTGTTAAAATTTTCGATGTTTTTTACGTAGTATTTGGTTTTATCTTTTATTTCCTGAGAAAAGAGCATATTACCAATAACCAAAAATAAAAGCAGTAATCTTAGTCGTATCATCTTTATATAGTTGATATAAAAATAGCCTATTTTCTGATGTGGAAAATACCATAAAACACGTATATCAAAAAAAATGCCAACCTGGAGGCTGGCATTTAATTCATCTGAAGCAGGTTTTTTAGCTTTGCAATTTTTCCCAATCTTGCATCAGTTTTTCCAATGCTTTTTTTTCTGTTCCTAATTGCAATACGATTTGTTCATCATATTTGCCGTCTTCGGAAAGTGCTTCTATTTTTTCTTCCAGTTTTTTTATATCAAATTCTTTGATACCAATTTCTTCTTCCAGTTTTGAAATTTGATTTTTGATGCGTTTTGCTTCTTTGTCATCCACTTTATTGGCTGGTGCGGCAACTTCTTTTTTCTGTTGATTATTGGTTGTAGCTTGCGGACTCAACTCTACTTCACGGAAATTAGCTACACGACGTTCTTCAAAGAAAGCTTCCACATCACCAACATGTTCCTGAACCACACCGTCTTTAAATTCAAATGTTTTTTCTGTCAAACCTACTAAGAAATCTCGGTCGTGCGATACCACAATCACCGTTCCAGGATATTTGGAAATGGCATCTTTCAAGACGTCTTTAGCGCGTAAGTCTAAGTGATTGGTCGGCTCATCGAGAATCAACACATTGCTTGGATTCAGGAGCAGATGTGCTAAACAAACACGAGCACGTTCACCACCACTTAATACAGATATTTTTTTCGTGGCATCATCGCCGCTAAACATGAATGCACCTAAAATATTACGTACCTGTGCACGCATATCATTTGGAGCTGTATCTTCCATATATTGTAAAATAGTCAACTCTTTAGGTAAATGTTCTGCATGGTGCTGCGCAAAGAAAGCGATGTTTACGTTGTGTCCTATTTCTAAGTTTCCTGAATTATAATCCAACTCTTTAGCAATAATTTTTGCCATCGTGGTTTTTCCCATTCCGTTTTTTCCAATGAAAGCAACTTTATCGCCGCGTTCAATTTCTAAATTAACATCATGGAAAACAGGTTTTTCGCCATAGCTTTTCGCCAGATTTTTTGCCGTCACCACTACCTTACCGCTTTGTTGTCCCATTGGAAACTGGAAACGCATGGAACGAACATCATCTTGTTCCACTTCCACAATATCCATTCTGTCCAGCTTTTTTACTAAACTCTGCGCCATACTGGCTTTACTTGCTTTTGCCTTAAAACGTTCGATATTACGTTCAATTTGTTTAATCTGATCTTGTTGGTTTTTAAATGTCTGTAGCTGCTTCTCGCGTCGCTCTTCTTTTAAAATAAGATACTTTGAGTAATTGGCTTTATACTCATACATTTTTCCTAATTCCAGTTCTATTGTTTTATTACAAACATTATCCAGGAAGGTTTTATCGTGCGAAACTAATACAATGGCACCTTCGTATTTCTGAAAGAACTCTTCCAGCCAAATGATAGATTCAATGTCTAAGTGATTCGTTGGCTCATCGAGCATTAATAAATCCGGATTTTGTAACAACAATTTAGATAACTCTAATCGCATTGCCCAGCCACCAGAGAAAGTAGAAGGCGATTTTTCAAAATCTTCGCGCTGATAACCTAAACCCAGTAAAACTAATTCTGTTTTTTTGTCTTTGTCATCTATATCTAAATGCACGAGTCGGTCATTCAAATCACAAAAAAGCTGAGAAAGATTCATGTAGTCATCTGTATCATAATCGGTACGCGTTTCCAGCTGATGTTGAACTTTATCCAATTCTTCCTGAAGTACATTAATTTCTTTGAAAGCAGTTTGTGCTTCCAACCATACGGTAGGTTCATTCTGTCCGCGAATTTCCTGTTTCAAGAACCCAATCGTATAGCCACCAGGTTTTGAAATAGTACCTTCCTGTGCAGATATTTCCCCATTTAATGCTTTCAGCAAGGTAGATTTACCCACACCATTTCGTCCTACCAATCCGATTCTGTCGCGTGGCTGAATCGTAAAAGTAACATTGTCGAATAAAATCCGGCTCCCAAATATGATAGATAAATTTTGTGCTTGTAACATGGTGCAAAAATACTTTTTTAAATAGATAATTCAGTGCGGCAATTTTCTCAATAATATTAATAAAGTATTACTGCATAATTAATTATGAGTGGCAAATATGACAAGCGTCATATTTTTTGATGGTTTTAAGTGTTAATTTTCTCCAAATAAATCAATATGAACGGAGGCGAAATTATTGCTCAGTTACTCAAGAAACACGGTGTGGAATATATGTTTACCTTATGCGGCGGACATATATCACCCATTTTTGTAGGCGCTAATAATTGCGGTATTCAGGTAATAGATACCCGGCACGAGGCAAATGCGGTGTTTGCTGCAGATGCTACCGCCAGATTAACCGGAAAAATAGGGGTGGCTGCGGTTACTGCCGGACCGGGTGTGACGAACACCATTACCGCCATAAAAAATGCACAGATGGCACAATCTCCTGTGCTGCTTTTGGGTGGTGCGGCGGCGACAGTGTTAAAAGGCAGAGGTTCCTTGCAGGATATTGAGCAATTGTCGGTGATGCAGTCGATTACCAAATGGTGTGTGTCGGTGAAGAAGGTAAAAGATTTTGTGCCGGTCATCAATAAAGCTATTTCAATAGCCCTGGAAGGAACACCGGGGCCGGTTTTTGTAGAATGCCCGATTGATTTGTTGTATGAAGAAAGTCTCGTAAAAGAATGGTACCTGGCAGGAAATAAAAAAAACGCAAGTTTGTCAGATAAAGCAATTTACTGGTATTTAAATCGTCATGTACAGGCTGTTTTTGACGGCGTAAAATCCATCGATATAAAAGCAGAGATTGTGCCGGCACAAAAAGCTACACACAATAGTTCTCATATTAAATCCATAAAAAAAGCCATCGAAAAATCGGAAAAACCATTAATGTTAATTGGCAGCGGCAGTTTAAATAATGCACAACATGCTGAATCATTGGCAGCATCCGTCAATAAAATGGGCATTCCGGTGTATTTATCCGGTATGGCGCGTGGCTTATTAGGAAAACATAATTCATTACAAAAAAGGCATAACAGGAAACAAGCTTTAAAACAGGCTGACTTAATTATTCTGGCGGGCGTTCCTTGCGATTTCAGATTAGATTACGGAAGACATTTGTCTAAAAAAGCAACCTTTATTTCCATAAATGGGAACAAGATTGATTTGTTTAAAAACAAATCTCCGGATATAGCTGTGCATGCTAATCCTGCCCTGTTCTTAAAAGAAGTAGCGGAAAAAACAGACACGAAGAATAAGTGGAAAGAATGGATGAACTCACTGGATGAAAGTGACAACGAAAAAGAAATTAATATTGCTGAACAGGCAACAGAAAAAACGGACTTAATAAATCCGATAGAGCTTTTCAGAACGCTGGATAATCTCTTGCCCGATAATACTACCCTAGTCGCAGATGGCGGTGATTTTGTAGCCACTGCTTCATACACCCTCAAACCCAGACATCCCTTATCCTGGCTGGACCCCGGAGTATTTGGCACCCTGGGGGTTGGCGGTGGTTTTGCTTTAGGGGCAAAGATATGTAACGCTAAAGATGAAGTCTGGATAATTTACGGCGATGGTTCCAGTGCATTTTCCATTGCGGAAATTGATACCATGGTGCGTCATAAATTACCGGCTATTATTTTAATAGGCAACGATGCTTCCTGGTCTCAAATAGCGAGAGACCAGCTGGATATTTTAAAGGATGATGTAGCCACTGTTTTAGCTTATTCTAGTTATGAAAAAATAGGAGAGGCTTTTGGTGCAAAAGGAAAAACGGTAAAAACGCTGGACGAATTTGTGCAGGCTGTAAAAGAAGCGCAACAAAGCGTAAAAGAAGGAATTCCTTATGTTATTAATGCACTGATTGGTAAATCAGATTTCAGAAAAGGTTCTATCAGTATGTAATATAAATGAAATAATATGCAGACGGGAAAATTAAACTTAGAAGATTGTCTTTTACTGGTAATAGATATTCAGGAGCGATTGATTCCGGTTATACATCAACACGAAGAGGTGATACATAATGCCAATATCTTACTGAAAGGCATGGAAATACTGGGTGTTCCGGTAATTGTAACCGAACAATATCCGAAAGGATTGGGAAATACCTGCAAAGAAATTATATTGGGAGATGACGCAAAAGTAATGGAAAAAATAACGTTCAGCTGTCTCGGGAATGATCACATAAAAGAATCTGTTCAGACAAAAAAACAAATCATCATTTGCGGGGTAGAAGCGCATATCTGTGTATTGAAAACAGCTTTGGATTTGCTGGATGAAGGATACCAAGTTCATTTAATAACAGATGCTGTTTCTTCAAGGAAAAAAGAGAATAAACAGGTTGCTATAGAACGTATGAAGCAATCCGGTGTTTTTATTTCGTCAACAGAAATGATATTGTTTCAGTTGCTCGATAAGGCAGGAACAGAAGAGTTTAAATTAATCAGTAAACTCATAAAATGATGTTATGAAAGCCATGCGATTATTTGACTATTTGCTGCAACAGAAAAACCTGAAACCAACTGCTGCTTTTCTTTCGTATAAAGATGTCAGAGATAATAAATGGAAAAGTTACACGTATCAGGAAACCTATGAAAGAGTACTGAAAGCCGCTCAGTTGCTGCTGGATGCCGGTATACAGCCAAATGATAAAGTAGCCTTGATTTCAGCAAATTGTCCTGAGTGGAATTTTGCGGATTTGGCTATTCAAATGATAGGAGGTGTTTGTGTGCCGATGTATCCTACGATAAGCAAGCACGATTATGAATTCATTTTTAAAGATGCTGAAATTAAAATTGCATTCGTTAGCAATGAAACTATTTATAAAAAGATAGAAGCAGTTAGAATTCAATTGCCCTTGTTGCAGAAAATTATTTCATTTGATGTTATAAAAAATACCGAGCATTTTACCACTTCACTTTCTAATATAAACGCAAATGAACAACAAATAAATTCCTTATCCGAAAATGTAAACGAACAGGATTTAGCTACTATTATTTATACTTCCGGCACCACAGGAAACCCGAAAGGGGTAATGTTATCGCATTATAATATCATCAGCAATTTAAACAGCATACAACAGGATTTACCCTTACTCGAAGGAAAGAAGGCATTGAGTTTTTTACCATTATGTCATAGTTTTGAGCGAACCGTATTTTATGCATATCTGGCAAATGGCATTCATATCTGTTATGCTGAAAATTTGGAGAAAATTGCAGACAACCTGAAAGAGATACAGCCCTATTGTTTTACCACGGTTCCGCGTTTACTGGAAAAAGTGTTCGATAAGATTATCGATAAATCGCAGCAATTGGATACAGTAAAGAAAAAGTTGTTCGATTGGGCCTTACAAATAGGGATGGAATATGAATACGGCAAAGAGAAAAAAGATATGCTGTACGCACTGCAGCTTTTTGTTGCCCGCAAATTAGTTTTTTCAAAATGGAAAGAAGCACTAGGGGGAAATATTGAATTCATCGTAACAGGCGCTGCACCTATACAGTCTCGCTTAATAAGAATATTTACTGCCGCAGGAATTGATGTGCTGGAAGGATACGGACTTACAGAAACGTCGCCGGTACTGGCTTTTAACAGAATGAATATTGAAGACAGAAAAATTGGAACGGTTGGTCTGCCGGTTCGGGGAGTAAGCATTAAAATTGCTGACGACGGAGAAATCCTGGCAAAAGGTCCGAATATTATGAAAGGATATTATCACCAGCAGGCATTAACCGATGAAGTAATTGATAAAGAAGGCTGGTTTCATACAGGTGATATTGGTGAATTGACGGATAATAAGTTTTTAAAAATAACTGACAGAAAAAAAGAACTTTTTAAAACATCCGGCGGAAAATATATCGCACCGCAAGCTATTGAAAATAAAATGAAGGAGTCGAAATATATTGAACAGATTATGGTGGTGGGTGAATACCAGAAGTATATTTCTGCATTGATAGTGCCGTGTTTCAGTTACCTGCATGAATTCGCAAAAGTTCATTCCATTTCATTTACCTCTAATAAAGAGTTGATTGAAGATAAAGCTGTCATTCAGTTAATAGAAAGCGAAATAAAAAAACTGAATACTAATTTCGGACAATGGGAACAGATTAAAAAGTTTACCCTTTTGCCGGCAGAATGGACCTCAGAATCTGGAGAGCTGACACCCACCATGAAGGTAAAACGAAAAATTATTTCAGAAAGATACAGAAAGCAGATAGAAGAAATGTATACCTGATTTACATATGTGCAACCTTATCTTTCTAGTTTTTACCTTCTTCCCATTCACGTGTTTTATCACCTAAATTCATACAGAATTGTTTGATATCTTCCTGTACAAAAGGATTTCCTGTTGCACGATGATAGGTATCTCCCAGACTCAGCATTAATTGAAAGAAGTGCGTATGCATTTCATCTACCTGCATGTCTTTGGTCCATAAATCAAAACGCATGGTGTTTTTTTCAATGCCATCCCACATACCAATCATGATGCTCTTACATTCATCGCCATCACCTTGTGGCCCGTCGGTGGCTGTCCAGTTGATTTTTTCCGGCATATTCTGATCGTCCAGTCGTATTTTGAATTTTATTTCTGTTTCTCGTGCCATTTTTTTAATTGAACTGCAAATATAAGAAACTGATTTTAAACGGTATTTTATGTAAATGCTACCTAAATGCCTGTTTTAAATCAAATTTGGTTTGTTTACAAAGATTTAACTTGACAGTTGAACAAACGTTTAATTATATTTGCAACTAAATACTTAAACAAACGTTTAATTAATTATGCAGGAAGCTAAAGTACAGGACAAACGGGAAGATATTTTAGATGTCGCTGAAAAATTATTTGCTGAACAAGGTTTCGAAGCGATAAGTATTCGGGAAATATCCAAATCCGCAGATATTAATATCGCGATGGTGTCTTATTATTTTGGCTCAAAGGAAAAACTATATGAAGAAGTTGTAAATCGTAAATTAATTTCTTCAGATTTAATTATAAAGCATATTGAACAATATGAAGCATATCAGGAAAAACTTTTTGCTATAGTTGATTTATTTATCAATAAATTCTTTGAACGCAGAGATTTTCAGAATATCATTTTCAGAGAAATGGCCATGAACCAGCGAACCGGAATGGCTGAATTAATAACTACTCGATTACATCAAAATTTTTCAGTGATTTCAGATGTTATTCAAAAAGGAATTAAATACAAAGAGTTTAAAAAAGTAGATGTAGAGTTAACGGTAATGACAATTATAGGCGTTGTAAAAACCTATACGACATCAAGTTCTATTGCTTGCAAGGTTTTAAAGACAGATGATATAGATCAGGTGTACAACGATAAATTGAAGGCAAGACTAAAAAAACATTTAAGAGAATTATTAACCAATCATTTAGGAATAGAATCAAAATAGATATGAAGAAGTCAGTACTCATTTTCGTATTAGTGTTGTTAACAGGATACGGTTATGCAAAGGAAATTAAAAAAATAACGTTACAGGAAGCATTTACGCTGGCTGAACAAAACAGCAAGTTATTGCAACTGGATAGTCTGAAAATTCAGGCATTGGATATTAAAAAAACGCAATCGCAAAATGCCATGTTGCCTGTATTGGGTTTGAACAGCAGTTATACAAGGCTTAGTAATAATATTGACCCGTTTCAGATTCCGTTCAGCGGCGAAGTATTTACCTTGAATCCTCAAATTCTGAATCAGTTTGGAAATCGTGTTTCTATACAGCAACCTATTTTTCAAGGATTAAAAAACTGGAATACTATGAAATCTCTGGATCAGTTAAAAACTGCTTCAGCGCTGGACAAACAAAAAGATCAACAGGATATTAAACTGAATGTAATTCAACAATATTATAATCTGTATAAATTACAACAAACTTTAATTGTCCTGGATTCTAATATTGCGCAAACTCAAGTTCGTGTGAATGATGTATCTAAATTCAAAGAAGCTGGTTTGGCTTTAAACAATGACGTAATGCGTGCCGAATTGCAAAAAACAAATTTATTGGTTACTAAAGCAGACATTGAAAGCATGGTAAAAATTTACAACTTCAATATGTGTGTATTGTTAGGACTTGATTTCAATACTAAAATTGAAGTTGAAAATCCTGAAACTGTTGAAAATGCTAGTACTACCATACAATCATTCATCACTACTTCATATGCAGACAGAACTGAATTTAAGGCACAGGATTACAGATTAAAAGCTGCTGATTATCAGATTAAAGCTTCTAAAAGTGCCTATATGCCAACGGTTAGTGCGGTTGGAAACGGTTATTATAACAACCCAAATCAACGTGTTTTTCCACAGGAAAATAATTTCAAAGCTACCTGGGATGTTGGTGTAAGTGTTAGCTGGAATATTATGCAATTATACACGGCGCGCGCTGTTGTAGGTGATGCAAAAAATCAGAAAGCTCAACAAGAGTTAGTAACGGCACAACTAAAAGACAATATTTCATCCGAAGTAAATGCTGCATATGAAACGTTGAAAGTGGCATTGCTTAAAATTGATCTGGCACAGCGCGCCATTGAACAGGCAACAGAAAATAAAAGAATCCTGGATAACAGATTTGGTGCGCAAGTGGCGCTGCTTAGTGATGTGTTAGAAGCAGACCAGTTTTTATTACAGGCACAAACCAATTTGCTAAATGCACAGGCTGATGCTGCTATTGCCAATTATAAATTGCAGAGAAGTTTAGGGTCCATTAAATAATTAGTAGTTATGAAAAACAAGCTTTTAAAAATAGTGCCTTTCTTGTTTTTGATTTCCTGCAAAGGTGAATCAGAAAATGAAATAAAACCGGTTCGAAAAGATATTTCTGAAATCGTATTTGCATCAGGTAGCCTGGAATCGGATAATAAATACAATCTTACTGCTCAAACCGATGGTAATATCATTAAGCTGAATCTGGTAGAAGGTGCTATTGTATCCGTTAATCAAGTGGTTGCAATAATAGATAATAAACAAAATATCATCAGTACCAATAGTGCCGCTGAGCAATTAAAAATTGCACAATATAATACCACTGACAATGCACCTGTTTTACAACAAATCAGAGCAAACATAGATGCTGCAAAAGAAAAACTTAGTCAGGATATTATTCAGGAACAACGTTATCAGGAACTATATAATCAAAGCAGTGTAACTAAAGCAGAACTCGAAAAAATGCAGTTAAGCACTAAAACATCCAAAGCAAATCTGGCCGCATTGGAACAACAGTATAAATCAGTACAGCAGCAAAATAAACAACAATACATTACTCAATCCAATGCCGTAAAAGGAAGTGTTGTAAATCAGGAAAATAATCAGGTAAAAATTGTTGCGGCTGGCAAAGTGTATAAAAAAGTAAAGCAAGTAGGTGATTATGTACGCCGTGGTGATGTGATTGCTGTAATTGCCAATGAAAATTTATTGTATGCTAAATTAAACGTCGATGAAAATTCGATTGATAAAGTAAAAGTAGGACAAACAGTTACCGTTTTATTAAATACGCAAAAAAATAAAAAATACAGCGCTGTTGTTAGTGAGATTTTACCGGTGTTTGATGAACCATCACAATCTTTTATCGTAAAAGTACAGTTTATTGAAAAGCCCGATTTTACTGTTAACGGCACCCAACTGGAAGCAAATATTTTAATCGGTGAAAAGAAAAATACACTATTGATTCCAAGAAATTATGTTTCGTTTGGAAATAAAGTACAGGTAAAAGGCGGCAAAGATTTAAAAGTTATTGAAACTGGAATTGTTTCAACAGAATATGTGGAAGTGTTGATCGGATTGACGGAAAACGATGTACTGATTCCTGTAAAACCTAAAAAATAATGGCATTTAAAATGAAGTATTCCGTTAATAGTGAAGTGTCTTACACCTATATTATCAGCAATAAACGATTGACGCTTATTGCTGCATTAGGTGTTACACTCGGAATAGCCATTTTTATTTTTATGAATTCTATGATGGCAGGTTTTGATAAATCTTCTGCTGATGCTTTTTTTAAATCGATTCCACACATACGAATCTATAAAGAGGACGTAATTTCCAAACCAATTTCTGAAACAAACGGCAAATCTATTCCAATTATCATAAATCCAAAAGTAGTTCCTTCCAATAACACGATTGACAATCCTAAAGAAATTATTCAATTATTGAAGAATCAAAAAGAGGTAGCATTTGTCACACCACAGTTAACGGTCGGTATATTCTTTAATAATGCTAAAACACAAATCAGCGGACGTGCCATCGGAATTCTGCCGGAAGAAGCTAACCAAATGTTCAACATGGAATCCTATGTGGTGGAAGGAAGTATTAATAATTTAAAAAACAACCTGAATGGTATTTTGTTGGGTTCAGGTGTGGCTTCCAAAATGAATGTAAAAGAAGGAGATAATATTTCCATCACTTCATCTGTTGGCATGACAAAAGTGATGAAAATCATCGGCATTTTTCAAACGAATAATTCTGTTGTAGATAAATCTACTGCATACATTAATATTGCTTATGCTCAGCAACTGCTCAAAAAAAATGCACAGTATATTACAGATATCAATGTCAATATCAAAGATTTTAATAACGCAAAAGCATTTGCACCTGAATTAGCTCAGCTGACTAATTATAACGCAGAAGATTGGGAAACAGCCAACGAAACCTATATGGCAGCAACAAGAATGCGTGCTATTATTATTCGGTTTGTCTCTGTTTCCATTCTTATTGTTGCCGGTTTCGGTATTTATAATATTCTGAACATGACGGTGATGCAAAAAATCAATGACATCGCCATTTTAAAAGCAATTGGATTTAACGGTAGGGATGTTATTAAAATATTTGTCGGACAAGCATTGATTATCGGACTAATCGGAATTGTATTTGGTGTTTTGTTTGCTTCGATAATGGTAACAGTACTTCAGAATTATTATGTTGGTGGTGATATAGGCTATTTTCCGATTTATTTCAAAATAGGTAATTTTTTAAAAGGCATATTATTTGGTTTCGCGGTGACTTTCCTTGCCGGATTTATTCCAGCCAGAAAGGCAGCAAATATTGACCCTGTAGCCATATTCAGAAAATAAGTTTTAGCAGTAAATAACATGAAAGAAATTATTTTAAAAACAAATTCAATTACTAAATACTTTCACGATCCGGTGGAGTTCAAGGTGTTGAATGAGATTTATTTCGAAGTATATAAAGGAGAATTTCTAACGGTTATCGGTAAATCAGGTTGCGGTAAATCAACGTTGTTGTATATTTTATCTACGATGGATACTGCCTTTGAAGGTGAATTGTTTATAGATAACCAGAATATTTCCAGATGGAAACAGGATAAACTGGCAGCTCTCAGAAATGAAAAAATAGGCTTTGTATTTCAGTTTCATTATCTGCTAGGTGAATTCAGCTGCCTGAAAAATGTCATGATTCCGGCTTTGCGATTAGGGAAATTGCCTTATGATGTAATTGAAGAAAAGGCCTATCAGAAATTAGAATTATTAGGACTAAAAGACCAGGCGTTGAAACCATCCTCCAAGCTTTCCGGCGGACAGCAACAACGCGTTGCAGTGGCAAGAGCATTGATCAACGATCCTTTGATTATTATGGGTGATGAACCAACCGGAAATTTAGACAGTATGAATACACAAAACATATTCACCATTTTTAAAGAACTCACGCAGGAATTCGGGCAAACCATCATTGCCGTAACGCATGATCAGGATTTTGCCAAAGCCTCAGACAGGACGATAGAAATGCACGATGGAAAAATTATTAATCAGGATTATAAATTTATTTAATTACTTCAACATGGAAGAGACTTCACAAGAAAAAAAATCATCAAAGAAAATTTTAATGCCAATAATTGGTTTGGTTATAGTACTAGCTGCTGCCTATTTTGCATACACTAAAATTGCGTATGCACGCCATAATGAAGACACGGAAAATTCGCAGATAGAAGCAAATATTGTTCCCATTGCACCAAGAATTTCAGGGTATGTTGATGCAGTATTTGTAAAAGAAAATCAGCGTGTAAAAAAAGGTGATACGATTTTAAAATTAGACGACAGAGATTTGAAAATCCGTTTACAACAAGCAATCATTAATGCTAAAAGTGCCGGTGCGAATGTTAGTGTGGTAAGAAGCAATGTGTCATCTGCAGATGCTTCAGCAAATGCAGTATCGACATCTATACTTACGGCACAAGCTGGCATCGAAACGGCAAAAGCTAATGTTGAAGCTGCGAAAGTGCGTGTGTGGAATGCGACAGAAAATTTTAAACGCTACGAACAATTATTTAAACAGACATCAGCAACACAAGCACAATACGATGGTGCCTTAGCAGAAAAACAATCGGCAGAAAAACAAGTGCAGGTTTTAGAGAAACAAGTAGAGGTGGCACAAGCGCAATTAAAAGCAGCACAACAACAATCATCTGCTTCACGCACTCAAGCCAGCGGAATTGGCACTCAGGTTAGTTTAGCAGAAGTTGGCATGCAGCAAAGACAGACAGAAATAGAATTTGCTGAATTACAATTATCATACGCCTATTTAATTGCACCATGCGATGGTTTTGTTTCTAAGAAAAATGTACAGGTTGGTCAGTTAGTTAATCCGGGACAAACACTAATGAGTATAGTGGATGACGCACAACTTTGGATAACTGCAAATTTCAAAGAAACGCAAATTGAGAAGATGAAAGAAGGTCAGGATGTGGAAGTAACTGTAGATGCATATGATGGAAAAAAATTCAAAGGAAAAATCGAATCCATACAAGCAGCAACAGGTTCTAAATTTTCGTTATTACCTGCTGATAATGCTACCGGAAATTTTGTAAAAGTAGTACAACGGATACCGGTTCGAATTGCATTATTAGACGATAAAAATGACAAATTCGAATTACGTGCTGGTATGAATGTAACCGTAGCCGTGAAAGTGAAATAAAATTAGATAATTAGATGATTAGATAATTAGTTTCTGAAATTAGTGTAGAATATTTAATCATCTCATCATATTATTACCTCATTATCTAATTAATTACAATGACTCAAGATCAAACCAACAGCTTAATAGAACATGGCGCACGACGTTACATTATTACAGTAACGGTGGTGTTGTGTACGCTGTTAGAGCTGATAGATACAACAGTGGTGAATGTAGCTACCAATACCTTAATGGGAAATTTAGGTGCTACACTTTCTGAAGTAAGTTGGGTAATTGCATCATATGCCATTGCAAATGTTATCATCGTACCCATGAGTGGTTGGTTATCTTCTCAGTTTGGAAGAAAATATTATTTCGCAGGTTCTGTTGCCATTTTCACGTTTGCTTCATTAATGTGTGGTTTGTCCGGTTCTATCTGGACATTAGTATTCTGGCGATTTGTGCAAGGAATTGGCGGTGGTGCTTTGTTTGCCACTTCACAAACCATCTTAAAAGAAATCTATCCGCCTGAAAAAATCGGAATGGCTATGGCGATGTTTGGTATGGGTGTGATTTTAGGACCAACTATCGGTCCATTTCTCGGTGGATATTTAGTCACCAATTATTCATGGCCGGTTATTTTTTATGTCAATATTCCAATTGGTATAATAGCTATTTTTTTAACGTTGAATTATATTCGTGATAATCCGTTTGAAAAGAAAACAGATGCAAGTGTGGATTGGCTCGGTATTATTTTACTGATAATCGGAATAGGCTCGCTGCAATTAGTCTTAGAGCAAGGCGAGCGCAACGACTGGTTCGAATCGCAGTATATTATTTCATTTACCTTGCTGGCTATAGGTGGAATTATCGGATTTATCATCAGAGAATTAACCACTGAAAATCCAATTGTAGATTTGCGCGTGCTCTTAAAAGGAAATGTTGCCATTGCAACCGTTATGAATTTCGTATTAGGATTTATTTTGTTTGGAAGTGTATTTATTTATCCGATTTATATGCAGCGTTTTTTAGGATTCACTGCGCAAATGTCAGGTGCCATGTTTATTCCGGGTGCTTTATTAAGTGGTATGCTGATGCCATTGGTTGGAGGCATGCTTTCCAAAGGAACACCGCCAAAATATATGATTACAGGTGGATTTTTGATTACAGGAATCTTTGTGTTCTGGTCGTCATTCATTTTCACCAGCAACACCGGAACTGAAGCGATGTTTTGGCCTTTAATGGTTCGTGGTTTGGGACTGGCATTTATATTTGTGCCGCTTTCCGGACTTACCTTAGGTGGTTTAAATGGAAAAGATGTCGGACAAGCATCCGGTATTTCCAATATGATACGGCAAATTGGCGGCTCGATGAGCGTTGCCATTATCGGTGTGTTGAATGAAACCTTGAGTGCAGAACACAGAGCAAATATTCTGGAGCATGTAACACCGGA
>Ga0209717_1002329_pt1 | contig 18415 bp, 18 predicted proteins | sample AD_UKC048_MetaG_FD_184418 | JGI IMG/M metagenome (GOLD analysis project Ga0209717, IMG submission 184418) | Active sludge microbial communities of municipal wastewater-treating anaerobic digesters from USA - AD_UKC048_MetaG (SPAdes) (version 2) | ecosystem: Engineered > Bioreactor > Anaerobic >... | reverse complement strand
GAATACACTGAACATTCAATTAAAATCACCTTTTTAATCATGGGTTTTGGGAGTATATTTTTCTTATTACCCATTTCTTTGAAATTGGCAAAAAAGTATCATAATAAAGTTTTTCAAACTTATGACTAAAACATTTAAACAAAAGAAAACACTTGGCTTAGCTTTGGGTAGTGGAGGTTGGCGAGGACAAGCACACATTGGAGTTATCAAAACTTTATTAGAAGCTGGAATAAAAATAGATTATATTGCCGGAGCTAGTGCCGGAGCTTTGGTGGGCGGTTCTTACTGTGCTGTGCAAAACATCAATCTTTTAGAAGAAATATTTAGAGAAAAAATTAGCACAAAACAATTAATTCAAGCTTTTTCTGATCCTAGTTTAAAAGGAGGTTTAATTAAGGGAAAAAAAGTTACTAAAATGTTCGAAAATTTGTTTGGAAAGAAACAAATTGAAGATTTACCAATTCCTTTTTGTGCCATGGCTTCTGATCTTTTAACTGGTGCAGTTGTCGAAATAAATGAAGGGAGCTTGTCTAACGCCATTAGAGCCAGTATTTCTGTGCCGTTTGTTTTTGAACCAGTAAAATATAAGGGCTATCGTTTAATTGATGGGGCCACTGCTGTACCTATTCCAGTAAAAACTGTTAAACAAATGGGGGCCGATGTAGTAATTGCTGTTAGTTTGTATAAAAATGTATTTCCAGTAAAAACTACTGCCAAAATTAATTCGCTTAAAGCTATTCTCAAAACCAGCCAAGTTATGCTTTGTCACCTTGCTAAATATAGTAGTCATGAGGCAGACTTAGTCTTGGAACCAGATATTCCAGAAAGTGGAGTTTACTCAGATCCATTTTCTGGTTTTGCCAAAGACGAAGGCACAATAGAAGCTGGAGAAGAAGTGGCACAAGCTAATCTTGCCAAAATTAAACAGCTTTTGAGTTAAATTTTGGCATCGCCAATAAACTAGCTCCCATCACTATAAAATCAGAACTAATTTGTAAAATTGGTAATAAATACCAAGATTCTGGACAATTATGTTTATTTTTGTAAATACTCCAAATTATATAAATTAAAAAAAGACTTAAAAAATAAATTAAATTAAAATTCAAAATCAAAATTAAAAAAATCAAATATCTAACAAAAATTAATAAAACTTTTGGTCGAACAATACCCGCTTCAATATCACTTTTGGCAAAGGCGCCAATTTTTTTAATAAATGATAAAAAATTATGAGGTGGCTCCCAATAGACAATTGCCTTTTTAGTAAAAGCCATCTCTATGTTTTTTTGTTTGATTCTTAACATTAATTGATAATCTTCACTTAATTTTAATTTTTCATTAAGACCTCCCAAATCTTGCCAAAGCTTTTTTTCAATTAACAAAGAACGAGTGGTGGGAACAAAATTTTTTTCATTGACATTTTTTGATAATTGTAGAAAATAGGGCACGATCGCCTCTTCTAATTTAGAATGAACAATTCCTCTGAAAAATCCACCTACAACTTTTTTTCTTGATAAAATTAATTTTTTAAGTAATTCTTCTAACCACAGCCAATCAAATATGCATCCAGCATCGGTAAAAGCTAAATAATCAGCAGAAGTTTTTGTAACTGCAAAATTTCTAGCCTGACTGCGATTAGATTTTTTTCTGAAAAAACGAATGTTTAATTGGGGATTTTTTCGAATAAATTCTTCGATTAATAAATCAGTTCCATCAGTTGAATAGGCATCAATGATGATAAATTCTTGAGCTAAAATACTCTGTTTTTTATAGCTCTCTAAAAAATCATTAATGTTATTTTTTTCATTAAAAACTGTTGCTATTAAAGCAACAGAGATTTTTCTATAATCAGTCAACTGACTTGGCATGTTCGATAGGACTATAGCTTTTATTTAACTACAAGTCTAGAGATAATTAAACTGCTATGAAGGCCTTAATCATCACTGAATCATATTTGCCCAATCTTGGCGGAGTAGAAAAACACATTGCTGGCATCAAGCCTTATTTAGAAAAAGCAGGTTTTAAATTAACAATTTTGAGTAAAAAAGAAATATTTAAAAATCGTCCACTCAAAAAATTCATAGGATTATTGCAAATTTGGCTAGAACTAGCCAAACGTATTCAATTGATTAAACAAGCAGATGTTGTTTTTATTCACGATGTTTTTATTTATTACTTGCCATTTAGAATTATTTTTCCAAGAAAAAAAGTCATTACTACTTTTCATGGTTGGGAAAAAATTTATCCCATTCCATTAAAGAATATTTTATATAAACAATTGGCACAAAAATTTTCTCATAGCACCATTAGCATCGGTCGTTACATCAACGATTTCTATCATTTAAATAATAAAAATAATTATTTAAGTTACGGCGCTGTAAAAATTCCACCAACACAAGTCGATTTAACAAAAAAAGAAAAAAATAGTTTTTTATTTATAGGAAGATTAGAAAAAGATACGGGCTTATCAATTTTTTTGAATTTTCTAGATATTTTATCAAAGAAAAAAATAATTTTTTCTGTTAAGTTTTGCGGTGATGGACCCATGAAAAAAAATTGTCTTCACTATGGTCCAGTACTTGGTTTTGTTGATGTGGAAAAATATTTAACAAAATCAGAATTTTGTTTTGCAGGTGGCTATTTATCTATTCTTGAAGCAATGATTTATAAAAACATTGTACTAAGTGCTTTTGATAATGAGCTTAAAAAGGATTATTTATACAATAGTCCTTTTAAAAACAATATTATTTGTGCAAGTCAGGCAGAGACACTATTTGATCAATATATTGACATAAAAAATCAGCAAGAGTTACTTGATTCAAATTATCATTTGGCCAAAAAACATAGTTTTAAACAATTAGCTAATTTATATATACAATTAAGTCAATCAAGATGAAGAAAAGTTTGGTTCCAATCGTTTTGTTTTCATTCATGTCTTTTATTTTAGTTTTTGGAATTTTGCAAAACTACTTAGTTTTTAAATCTTTAAAAAAAATGGATTTAACGAAAGCTACTAAAACAAGTAAAACAGCAATTTTTTTACCTAAAATAATTAACTTCGTCACTTTTAAACAAATTGAGTTAATTAAATTTTGGGAATTCTCAATCCAAGAAATTTCCACTATTCAAGAATTAATAACAGATGCTCAAACCTACTTAACACAAGTTGTAAACAATGAATTGGGAAATCGGGAATTAGCTAATAAAATTATTGAACATTTAGAAAAAATAAATAACAAATTAAATAAAATTGATATTAAGGAATTAAATGAAGTTCAATCAATCACTGAAGATTCTCTTGTCATTGCCAAAAAATTATTGCAAACCAATCAAAGCTATATTGTAATTCTTCAAAATAGTGACGAGCTCAGAGCAACCGGAGGATTTTTAGGTTCATTTTTTATTTTAAAAACACAAGACGGACAAATAGCTCCTTTAGAAATTCAAGATATTTATGTTCCCGATGGACAGTTTGGTGGTTTTCTTGAAGCCCCTCCAGGATTAAATGAATACTTAAGTTCTGGTAAAGGTCTACGATTGCCAGATGCTAATTGGTGGCCAAATTTTGCAGATTCTGCAGAACAAATTCTCTATTTTTTTGAAACTGTTACAAAGGAAAAATATCAAGGAGTCATTGCCTTAAATTTGAATATTGTCGAACAATTACTGGAATTAACTGGAGAAATATATTTACCTGATTACAACACTTACATTAATAAAAATAATTTCGCTCAAATTGCCAGAGCGGATCGTAATGATTTTTTTCCAGGTTCTCAAGAAAAAGCTAATTTTCTTAATCATTTTTTTAATATTTTTAAATTGCAGTTAATTCACGTTGCGCAAGAAAATCCCAAAGCAATTTTCGCTCTTGGTAAAAAATTTGTTACCGAAAAAGATCTACAAATTTATAGCAGAGACACCGAAATTAATGATGTTTTACAAAAAAGAAATATGACTGGGGAAATGGACAATCAACAAGAATTATATTTTTTTCTAGTTGAAAGCAATGTGGGAATTAATAAAGCCAATCGTTTGGTTAATAGAGAAGTGTTAATTAAAATAGGGGAAAATCAAGAAAAAATTATTATTAATTTTCAAAATAATAATCAATTCCCTTACGTTAACTATCAAAGACTCTATGTCAATCCCGCCACTAAATTAATAAATATTTTTATAGATGGTAAACAAGTAAATACTATTGATCAAAAAACTTTTAATACTAAAGAAGGAAATCAATTTAAAGAAATTGGTTTTTTAACATCAGTATTAGCTAAAAGCCAATCTCAAATAGAAATTAATTTAAATAGCCCTCTCTCTCTAGAATCTAAAAAAAACATTTTTATACAAAAACAAGCTGGTTTAGCAAACGTTCCTTACACGGTTAATTATCAAGAACAAAATCGAAATTTTGAACTAACTAGTGATCAAAACTTAATCTTCGATTAGAATAGGCCAGAGACAAAAATATATGGACTACGAAACTCTCATCGCCAATTGCCACAAACTTTTACTTGATTCTAAGTTAGCAGAAAAAAAAGCTTCTATTTTAGCGATTGAAAAAGAAAGTGAACAAGCAGGTTTTTGGCAACAAGACTCGGCTCAACAAAAAATGCAGTGGCTGTCTTCTTTACAAAAAGAAGTTAAAGCATTGGAAAAAATAGAACAATTGGCCAATGATTTACAAGCTGCCATAGAATTGGAATTGTCCGAAGATACTCAAGCAATTACCCATAATTTAGAAAAACTTTTTAAAGATGCTGAATTAAAACAATATTTGAGTGGCAAATATGATCGTTCATATGCAATTTTATCTATTCATCCTGGCCAAGGTGGCACAGAAGCCATGGATTGGGCAGAGATGATTAAACGTATGTATCAGCGTTATTTTGAAAGAAAAGCTTGGAAATACAGATTTGTTTCAGAAATTAGAGGTGAAGATGCTGGCATCAAAGAAGCAGTTTTTGAAATTGAAGAAGATTACGCCTATGGTTATTTAAAAGGGGAGCAAGGCACTCATCGTTTAGTCCGACAAAGTCCTTTCAATGCTGATAATTTGAGACAAACTTCATTCGCTTTAGTTGAAGTCTTACCTATTTTAGATCAACAAAATGACATTGAAATTAAAGATGTTGATTTAGAATGGAATTTTACTAGAGCTGGTGGCGCTGGTGGGCAATCAGTTAATAAAACCAACTCTGCAGTAGAACTTACTCACATTCCTAGTGGCATAACAATCAAGTGTCGTGAAGAACGCAGCCAAATTCAAAATCGTGAACGAGCGATGAAAATGCTTAAAGCTAAATTGGCTAAAATTGAGGAAGAAAAATTTGAAAACGAATTGCAAAGTGCCAAAGGACAACATCAAAATGCCAGCTGGGGGACACAAATCCGCAATTATGTTCTCCACCCCTATCAATTGATCAAAGATACCCGAACTCAAGTCGAAACTAGCCAAAGTGGTGAAGTTTTAGATGGTGATCTGGATCAATTTATTTTAAGTTTTATTCATTATAGAAAAAGTTAGCTATTTTAAGCTAAAATAGGAACACTATGTATAAAATGCAATTGCAAGAAAACGATCAAAATCAAGTCAATGACCAAGTGGGACCAAATGCCTACGAAGAAAAACAAGTTGACGAATTTCCAAATTTGAGTCAAAATCAGAATCTTATGAGTAAAAAAGCGAAAAAAACCTTCATTATCATTTGTGGTATTGCCGTAATAGCCGGAACCTTAACTGGTTTTGGCGCTTATAAGCTTAAAAACAAAAATGGAGGAAATGTAGCTCAAGTAGAAAACGTTACTGTTGAGGATGCTAATAAAGTTAAAAACGGTGATGTTTTTGGTGTACAAGATAAAGATACTTTTGCTGATAATGCTACTGGCTATGTCGAAGCAGGCGGCGTAGAAGGTGAAGGTTCTCATAAATTGTTAAGAGAAGGTGGCGATAGTCAAACAGTTGCTCTCACCTCTTCAGTAGTTGATTTAGACAAATTAGTTGGCTTTGAAGTAAAACTCTATGGAGAAACTCACAAAGCAGAAAAAGCCGGCTGGTTCATGGATGTTGGCCGAGTTGAAGTGGTTAATACAGAAGCAGAAGCTCCTATTCAAACTTTAGATTAAACATGCTTAAATAGACCTCATGCCCATGATAGTTTTTTCAGCTGTCAGCAAGTCATTTGCCGATAAGCCCACTGCCATCGTCAACCTGGATCTAGAAATTAATGAAGGAGATCTTCTCATTGTTACTGGACCATCTGGAGCAGGTAAAACTACCCTAATGAAGTTGCTTATTAAAGAATACTCTCCCACTAAGGGAGAAATTACTTTTGAAAATACTCCGCTGAGTCAATATAAAAAATCAGATATTCCTAATTTACGTCGCAAAATAGGTGTAGTTTTTCAAGATTATAAATTGATAGAAGACATGAACGTTTGGGAAAATATTGCTCTTCCTCTTTATATTAGTGGCAAAAAAGATGAAGAAATTGAATCAAGAGTGACTGATCTATTAAATTTAATTGGCTTAGCTGATAAAGCTTCACTTTTCCCTAGACAGCTTTCCGGTGGTGAAGCTCAGCGAGTTAGTATTGCCAGAGCTCTTTCAACCGCCCCTAAAGTTATTTTTGCCGATGAACCCACTGGAAATTTAGATCGTGAAGCCACGATTAAAATTACTAAACTTTTAAAAAAGATTAATGAACTCGGCACCACTCTATTATTTGCTACCCACGATCCATTGGTTATAGATGAACTTCATGATGAAAAAATTATTCATCTAGAAAAACAAACCCCTGCAACTGAAGAGAAAAAAGATGAAGAAAGAGAAAAAGTTAAAGAGAAACAAGAAAAATTAGAAAAAGAAATTAACGAAAAAAAAGAAATTAAACAAAGTCATAAATCAAATCTACCTAAATTAAAACTTAAAATTAACTTCAAAAAAGATAAAGATAAAAAAGAAGAATCAAAACACAAGGAAAAACATGAAAGCACTTAATTCTGCCTTGGTTGCTATCCGTCGTTCACCCTATCAAAGTACTTTAACCATTTTTATCTTAACCATTACTTTTTTTGTCGCTTATTGTTTTTCACTACTTAGCATTGGCAGTGAGAGAATCCTGTCATTTTTTGAAACTCAACCTCAAGTAATCGCTTTTTTGAAATTAGAATCAAAAAATGAAGATGCAGAAAAAATTAGTCAAAAAATGAAAGAAAAAAGCTACGTCAAAGAGGTGAAAATAGTAACCAAACAAGAAGCTTTGCAGATCTATCAAAAAGAAAATCAAGATGATCCTCTTTTATTAGAATTAGTAACTGAAGAAATCTTACCAGCCAGCATTGAGGTTGCTGCTAAAGACGCTAAAAGTCTAGACACCATTAAGAATGATCTGAAAGAAGAAAGTGCAGTCGAAGACGTAGCTCTACAAGAAGACGTCATCAATAATTTAATTCGCTGGACCAATGCTATGCGCATTATTGGCTTGTTTTTATTGGGTACTTTGACGGTAACTTCATTTGTCATGATTATGACCACTATTTCTATGAAGATTTCTACTAAACGAAAAAACATTCAAATTATGCAGTTTGTTGGAGCTTCTAGCGGTTATGTGAGTCATCCTTATTTATTAGAAGCAATTGTCACAAGTAGTGTCGCTAGCATCTTGGCTTTTGCCCTATATGGCGCAGTCATACTTTATATTAATCCTTGGCTTGAAAACTTCTTAATTGGCATCATTGACCTTCCCATTGCCTGGCAATTTTTCGCCTATCAATTTATGGCTGGCCTTGGATTAGCAATCCTACTTGGAATTATAGCGAGCTACAGCGCTGTGGCACGCATGTTAAAAAAATAAATCATGAGAAGATTGTTAAACCTTTTTCTACTTTCTCTAGTTTTTTTTGCGTTTGCTAATGGTCGTGCATTTGCTGAAGATTGTGATCAAAGATATAAGTGTGAAGAAAAAGACAAAAGCAATGGTGATTATGAAAAATGTCTAGAACAACTAGAGGAATGTTTACAAAATGAAGTAAACAGAGCACAAACTGAGGCAAATACTTTACAATCTGCCATTAACATTTTAAATGGTCAAATCAGACTTCAAAGTCTTAAGGTTCAGCAAACAGTAACTGAAATTAATAGTTTAGAAAAAGAAATTACTGAATTATCTGAAAGAATTGAAGGATTGGGTATTTCACTCAATCGTTTAAGTGAAATACTCATCAAAAGAATTAGAGAAAGTTATAAACAAAGTCGCCTACCTTATAAAAATAACATTTTTGCCTCTGAATCTTTTAATGATTTTGTCAGTCAATATCGTTATATGAATTTGGCTCAAGACCAAACTCTAGATCTCATGAAAAAAACTGAGTTACAACGTCTTACTTATAATCAGCAAAAAGAACTAAAAGAAACTAAACAACAAGAAATTGAAAAGAAAAGACAAGAGCTTCAAAGTCAAAAAAATGTTCTTGATTCTCAAAAAGCAAGTAAGGATGCCTTATTAAAAGAAACAAAAAATAATGAATCTATTTATCAACAAAAACTAGCTGAAGCCAGAGCAGAACTTAATGCTATTAGGAACATTGTGGCTGGTTTAGGAACAGAAGCAAAAGTTGGAGATATTAAAAAAGGTGATCGAATAGCCTCAGTGATTCAGGGTAAGTCAGCCTGTTCAACTGGAACACATCTCCATTTTGAAATAAATCAAAACAATGTGCGTCGCAATCCTTTTGATTTACTTAAAAGCATGAGTTTAATTTGGGATAATGCTGACCCAGCTAAAAATGGCACTGGTAGTTGGGATTGGCCACTAAATGATCCCATTCGTGTAACTCAAGGGTATGGCTATACTTCTTATTCTTCTAGATATGTAAATGACATCCATACCGGAATAGATATTGTCAGCACTAATCAAACAGTCAAATCGGTTGAGGACGGTGAACTTTATAGAGGAAGCATGGCTTGTGGTGGAGGTGTTTTAAGATATGTAAGAGTTAAACAAAAAGACAATTTTGATACCTATTATCTCCATGTTAACTATTGATCTCACCTATCCAAAAATTAAAAATTTGCTAATATATTTCTATGTCGCAAACCAAACCCCAATACCTCGACCAAGCTTTTGACGAGGAACTCACTAAGTTATTGAAAATTTTCATCAAAAAAAACAAAGATTACGGTAAAGATAATATTCTAGACAATGGAGAGTTGGGTATTATTTTCCGCATTAACGATAAATTGCGTCGCTTACAAAATTTAGCCACCAAAGGCACTGAACCTGAAAACGAAAGTTGCTATGAAAACTGGCAAGATATTGCCGTTTATGCAGTAATTGCTTTGTTACTTAGAGATGGGCGTTTCAAAGATCTTAATCTAGATCCTGCGAAATAATTAAATGAGCTCGCTATTTTCTTCTTTAGAAAGATCTTTTTTTGATCTCTCCATCACGTAAATATCTTGATGATAATCATTTTCTCCTACAAATTCTGCCTCACCACGAATGATTTTTTCAAAAGGTCGGCAAGCAAAACAACCTGCTTCACCATGAGGACATTTAAAGCGTTCAAGCTGACGCGCAAGTTTCATTTCTTTAGCAATTTTTAAAATCTGTTCATGAGCTGATTTAAGATCTGGTAAAGGTTTTTCTACTATTTTCCCCGTCTCTAAATACCAATAGCTAGCTTGACTGACTTTGCGATGCTGACAATTGTGTACCAAAAGATGATAAATCGGTAATTGCAGTGAACTTTCATTCTCTTCATTTTTACTGGTTTTAAAATCAATAATATTGACGCTATCATCTGCTTGCAAATACTCTAACCAATCAATTTTGCCACATAGAATGATGTTGTCTTCTTCTGATAACCAATAATGTGGCAGATCTTCCTTAATTTTGACCGCTAAATCAGTCAAAGGTCCAGGATTATCCATCACTTTTTGCAACATTACTCGACCACGTTCTTTATATTCTGCCTCTGTTTGTTCATCAAAAAAACCACCCTTTTTACCGGTTACAGCTTGCCAGTTGCGTTCAAATTTAGTGATCAATGACTCTTTGAAACGTTCTGAGCCAGGTAAAATCGATAAAGATTCTAAAACACCATGAACTACTTGCCCCAAAGCTAATGGGGGCGACATTAGTTGAATTTTGTGACGAGTTTTTGGATCTTTGTAAACATTCTTGAGGTAATAAGCTCTGGGACACTGTAAAAAATCACTAATTGAGGTGTGAGAAACCCAAACTGCTGTATATTTATCAGGCATGTTGATCATTATAAAGAAAAATTTGCTATAATCTAGCTTATTGTTTATGTCAGATACCACAACTCCAACAGAAAATAATAGTGTTCCTCAAGTAGACCTCGTTGTCGCAGAAGAAAAACCAGTTGAACTCAAAGAGTTATCTGCTTACGCTAAAGAATACACCAGACAATATCAGATGGACTGGGAATATCATCATCGCGCCATTATTTCTCCTCTAGAAGTAGATGAATTGGCTTCCAAAATTGCAGAAGCTTACGAAAAAGTACGTAAGGTCATTGATTGGAAAGAAGAGAATTTGCTTCGTCGTGGAGCTATTGAACGTATTCTCAAACGTCGTTTAGTTTCTGAACTATATGGAATTAGTATCTTACCAGATCTTAATGCCACCGAAATGGCTGAACCGATGATTTTAGAGTTAATGCGCAGTGGCTACTTTGATAACGGTAAAATCGCTAAAAAACAAATCAAAGAAATTGAAAACATTCTTAATAAATATATTCGTATTTTAGATAGTTCTAGATTGCCTCAAGCTCCTAGCAAAAAACATGTCAAAAATAAAATGGAGTTTTACACTTGGATGCTAGAAATAGCAGCTTGTGAAATTGAAGAGGTGTTGGCACCTGCTTTTAAGGAAAATGCTCTTCTCAATCTCATGACAAATGTTATTTTTGAACGCAATCGCATCTTACCAAGCGACAAATTAAGTGATTTAGATAGATTGGTTCAAGTTTATATTGCTTGTATGCGCACTTTATATAATTTTGATGATCCTATTATTTCTTATAATATTATCAAAATTCGTTATCCTTTTTGGATAGAAGAAATTGACAACAGTATTGAAAAAGTAATGGAACAAGTTCACGACATTCGTCAACAAATCGAGGCAGATTTGGACAGTGAAGAAGGTAAACAATTATTTAAATTGGCCGGCAAGTATGATGCGGCTTATCGCATCATTGGTGACGTTTTAGACAAAATTAATAACACTCCAGAGGTTGTTCGTGAAAAACTTGCCAATCCAGAAGAACTTAAAAAATTGGTAGAAGAAAGTTATTTCAAAAGAAAAGCCAGTCTTAAAGGCCGTCTTTTCCGTAGCGCAATTTATTCTACCCTTTCTATTTTTGTAGCTGGTATTGCTAGTTTCATTATTTTTGAAGGACCAGTGGCCAAATTGGCTGGATTAGAATTTAGTTTACTTTCACTTTTTATAGATTTGTTAATTCCTAGTTTAGTAATGTTCTTGTTAGTAATTTTTATTCGTCCACCAAAAGATCAAAATTTAAGAGTGGTACAAAAAGAAATTGCTAAAATTATTCATAAGCAAAATAGTGAAGATGTTTACGAAATTGATTTTCGTCGTAAGAAAAACAAAGCTTTGAATATTATTTTTATTATCATTTCTATTATTTGTGGTATTGCGAGTATGCGTTTTATTTTCTGGGTATTTGAAATTGGCAAAGTTCCATGGACATCAATGTATTTAGATACTGTAAATGTCGCAATGGTCGTTTTTGCAGCTATGGCTATTAAGCAAAAATCCAAAGAAATTACTATTGAAGATCACGGTAATTTTATTGAATTCTTATTAGAGCTTTTTTCCATTCCACTCGCTAAAATTGGTCAATGGTTTTCTGCTAAATGGAAGAAATATAATATCTTTTCTGCTTTGTTTACTGCCGTAGTCGATTTACCATTTTCTGCTTTAATTCGCATCGTCGAAGATTGGCGTAACTTCTTGAAAGAAAGAAGTTCAGAGATGCATTAGTTTTTTGGCGAAAGCATTTTTCTGATATAATCACCTAGTATTTTAACAAGGAGGCATCGCATAGTGGCCAATTGCACAGGTTTGCTAAACCTGACCCCTTTTGGGGTTCCTGGGTTCAAATCCCAGTGCCTCCGCCAGAACAATGTTGACGTGAAGCTGTTATAGATATTCTTATATATCTTTTTTATGATTTTATTAGCTAAGAAAATTACAAATATTTTTAAAAAAGAGTCCATCTTACAGATAGCAATTCTAGTTGTCTTATTTCTTCTTTCGACTTTAACTCATGCAAAACTCTTCCATTACTCATACGACATCGATGAGTATTTTTCAATAAAATTTGCTCAAACAATTAAGTTCTCAAACTACTATCAGTTAATCGATGAAGATTTAGGTAATCCAGGATTTTTTTATTTGCTGCTAGTTCCCTTAGTTCGTTTTTCTACAAATGAAGCTTTTTTGAGAATGGTTCCTTTAACATTTTTTTTCTTATCAGGAATCGTGTTTTATTTATTATTAACAAAAATGAAATTATCTTCAAAACAAATCATTTTTGCTCTAATATTTTTCTTTGGTATTGGTCCTTATCAATATTTACGATTTTATTTACGACCATACTCTTTATTACTTTTGCTTATTTTTTTAACAATTTATCTGAGCTTTCTTGTTTTAGAAAAAAATAAATTTTTTCTTGGAATAGCGTTAATACTTACTGTTACCATAGGATTTCACACACATTTTATATTTTGGCTATTCTTTTTTTTCTGGTTAATTGTTTTTGCTTTTTCATTAATTAGAAAGCAAAAAAAAGACAATAAATCTTTTATTTTAAAATCACTATTTGCATCTTTAATTTTAAATTTACCCATAGTTTTACATCTGATTTATAGAGAAATATTTAACAATCAAAAATATAATTTCTCTCAATTAGGTTATAAGTGGCCTCAATTTTCTGGTTGGTGGCTCATTTTCTCAAAGTTTGATTTTTTAATCAACTTGCCCCAATTTTTTGGCCCGATCGCTTGGATTATTTTTCTCATAATAGTTATTTGGACATGTAAACAACAAATTAACTTTGTGAGAAAAGTTTGGCTTAAATTTACAATAATTATTTGTTGCTTTTATTTTTTCACTCCCATTCATAACTATCTTAGTCATGCTAAATATTTTGTATTTTTATTACCGTTTGTTTCTATAGCACTTATTTTAAGTATTGATGTGGTGTTTAAAAAATTTAAATTAAAAATAAAATATATTTCAAAAATTTTCTTTATCTTTTATCTATTACTATTACCATGGATGTTTAAGTATCCATCAAATAGATATCGATTGGAAATAATAGAAGATTGGAAACAAGCTCTAGATGAAATAAAAATATCTAAACCAAAAATTATAATTAACAATTGTAATTACATGCATATTATTAATTATTATACCCATAGACAAATTGAGATTGTCTCAACTGACAAAAATCAGTTTTGCTATTTATCAAATCTTGATTCTAATTTGTCCAAAAATAAGCAAATAATAGTAATTGATCGTTGGTTATTACGCAATCCTTTACCAAAAGATTATTCATTCATAAAAATAAAAAAATATGGAATTGTTTACGTTGGGTATTTGCAAAAAAAATAAATTGCTAAAACCATCTTTCTCTGTTATTTTTTCCTCCAATAGCTATACTAAAAGTATGTCATTTTGGAAAATCTGGGGAATTGGTGCCGTAGTAGCAATTTTTCTGTCGCTATTAATGTGTTTACCAAAATATGGGCAGATTCCAGCTGGCCTCAATAGAGATGAAGCTGCCTTAGGTTACAATGCTTATAGCTTATTAAAGACTGGCAAAGACGAATGGGGAAAATCTTGGCCAATTAGTATTACTTCTTTTGGTGACCAAAAATTACCTGGCTATATTTATACTTTAATTCCTTTCATTGCTCTTTTTGATTTAGAAATTTGGGTGGTTCGTTTACCATCTCTTTTAGCTGGTTTGATCGTCATGATTGGTATGGGTCTTATTACCATGAAGTTAACTAAGCTCGCTAAATATTCATCAAATTGGCAATTAATGGCTAGTTTTATAGTAATGATTTTAATTGCCATTAGCCCCTGGCACATGCATTTTTCTAGAGTAGCTTATGAAACTCATTTGGCCATGGCTTTTTTTGTGAGTAGTGTGACTTGTTTGTTTTTTGCTTTGGATACTTCACATCAATTATGGCAACGAATTTTGCTAGCTAAAGCTGGTTTGTTGGCCGGACTAACTTTGTTAACTTATCATGGTTATCAAATCTTTACTCCTTTGTTTTTATTGGCTTTTTTAATCATCTTTTTTAAGCAGATTAAAAAATTGGACAAAATTGGTTTAACAATGGGTGTATTTTTTTGCTTATTAAGCGTGGGGTTATTAATTAGCGGTGGAGTTCTTCAGGCTAATCAGGCTAAAAGCCAAGGCATTAATCCTTTTAATAATCAGGTTTTATTAAAGAAAGCAACTGAATATCGTAGTGCAAGCAACCTGTCGCCACTCATTAATAAAATTTTATTCAATAAAGTTAATGAAGGTTTGATCACATTCACTCAAAATTATGTTTCTACTTTTTCTGGAACTTTTTTCTTTATTCACGGTAGTGGTCATGGAGATCACAATCCAGGAAATGGTAACAATACTAATTTATTTTTAGCACCATTTATTTTATTGGGTTTATTGGCTTTGGGTAAACATTATCAAGAAAAAAATGCGCAAATAATTATTGCTTGGATATTACTAGCTTTAATTCCTTCTTCATTGACTATTAATCCATTATTGGAAGTTCGTTTGGGAGCCATTTTTCCAATCATAGAATTACTTGCCGTCATTGGAATTTTTTCTTTATTAAGTTTCTTGTCTAATTCGCAAAAAAAATTAGTAAGTATTTTATTAATTAGTATTGGCTTAATTTCCACCATAAGATTATTTATTTTTTACACCACTCTTGCTCCAATAATTTCTGTCGATAATACTCATTATCATTTGTTAGCTAAAACTTTATTTAAATATCAAGAAAATAATGAGGCTGTATTAACTCAATCTCCAGCTAGTTCTCCATATATTTGGTATTTATTTGAAAATAAAATTGATCCTGTAGTTGCTCAGGAATCAATTATCCATCATCCTACTACTGATGAAGGATTTAAACATGTCAAACAATTAAATAATATTTATTTCGAGACTATTAATTGGAATGATTTAAATCAACAATCATATATTCTGATTCTTAAACCCACTGAAATTTCTTTGGATCAAAGAATGAATCCACAATTTTCACTAATTGAAGTAATTGCTAATACAAAAAACCAAACTATCTATGAAGTTTGGAAATATAATTAGTTAAATAGACTGAAAATTTCCTTCACGATAAGTGGCTGTTATAACTGGCTTAAGGATTTTTTTGCCAGTAATCTGATGATAAAGCTCATATGGATCTGGCTGTGGTAAAACATGTTCTTTCATTTTAGTGATAATTTCTTCGTTATTTTGACTAGACAACATTACTCCCACTGTATAAGCAATAAAATCATCAACATTCAGCATGGCCACTTGTTTACGCTCTGGCTTTGCGTCATTTCTAGGAACTTGAATGTATGGTAAATCTTTATCACTGCCACGAGTCAATCGTTCCAATGGCAAAGTGTCGCTAACCATAACCAATTTAACTTGATCATACTTCAAAACTTTTTGTAATTGTTCATAATATTCTCTACCAGCAAAAACTGCATGCGAAGCACAAACAATAATTTCTTTAACTCCATGTTTTAATAATAATTCTACTGTATTGAGAATAGTTCCTCCGCTACCAATCAAATCATCCATTAAAATCACTCGTTTGTTTTGCACATCACCATAAATCAATTCATGTTTTGTAATTGAAGTACTCCCATTGCCAGTTGGAATTCTATGCTTACGCAAAATTCCTAATTCAAAATTTTCTTCTTGGCTTAATTTATGAGCCAAGGCCAAATTGCCAAAATCAACACCTGCGATCATGGTTGATAAATTATTTTTTAATAAACCCTTGTTTCTAATTGCTTCTATGATTAATTTGGCAGTGGTAATATTTACTACATTAATTCCCTCTGCTTCAAAATGTTGTTTAGCGATAAAACTGTGGCCATCTATAGTAATTAAGTTATCAACATTAGCCACATGTTTCATTAAGCTTGCAACAGCCTGACTCCAACTAGACTGTGCTATAACCATAGCCATTTCTTCAACTTCTTGATCTTTATTTTTTAATTGAGAATCAGGATCTTTTGGTGGAAGATTTTTCTTTGAAGGTAAATCTTGGCGCCAATCACCAAAAACACTCAAAACACTTAACTTATCTACATTAGGACCAATGCCTTCTCTGTTTTGCGTTAAAGCATGAGCGTTATAAATATCCAAAAGAGCATCTGCTAAATTATCGCCATTCATCAACCAAGGCATTACTACATTGGGGGCTTCACCGGCTAATAACAACCACATACCGTTGGGAAAAGCTGATTCTTGTAATCTAATTTGTGGATATAAATCCTGTAATTGTTTAGTGGATTCTGGTTTGTAAGCTCTATAGCTCCATGGAATATGAATCTTAGCTTGATCGGGGTCAATTGGAGTTAAAGATTTAAGATCAAAGAGTTTGGATGGCAAATGTTCAACTGAGCTCATGCAAACGATTCATGGCAGGATCGATATAACATCAATAAGCTAACATTTCCCACATTAAAAAGCAAATGGTTTTTCAGATTGTTTACATTGATGATAAAATGTACTTTTGTTGTTTGTAAAGTAAAAAACAATGGGAACAATTATGAATAGTGAATCTCAACTAAGCATGGAATTACTCAACGAGGAATTTCAAAAATTACAAACTGAACAAGAGTTGAGTGATTGCAAAGCAATAGAAATATTAGTTGGTATATATGGACCAAAAGAAATGGCCAAGTTTTTGAATTGGCTTGGACAACAAAACAATAACGCAAAAGAAAAATAAAAATGACTGAAACACAACATACTCCACCATTTTATCCAGAAGATGTTAGCGCCTTAGAAAGTCCTTTACCTTTTACCACATCTTTTAATCTAGATGAACCAAACATGATCGATCTTAATTTACTTAATAGACAAGAAAAAGAAACTTTGTTAAGAGAATTAGAAAAAAGACAGAATCATCATGATGCTAAAACCAATTGGACTAAAGATCATATAGATTTACTTTTTGAAGTGCGAACACAGCTCAATAAAAATATAAATACTGATGACTATATTCCATTAAAAGATAGACCCAGACGCTAAGACTTTTGTTTGGTAAAATACAGTTCTATTACTTAAAAAGGAGGGATCGCATAGTGGCCTAGTGCAGCGGTTTACTAAACCGCCATAGCGCAAGCTATCCAGGGTTCGAATCCCTGTCCCTCCGCTCTACATTTTTAAAGAAAATCCCCGTTTGCACGGGGATTCTTGTTTAAATCACTGAATTTTATGCTGACCTCTTTTCAAATTGCGTGTTTTGAACGAATTCAAAAAACTTTTCTTCTGGAGTGAAATACTCCTCCAGTCCAAAGTGCGTTCGAGAGAAAAAACCTTGATCGCACAGTTCGCCAATTTTGCGTCTGATTTCCCAAGTGGCGAAGATGCCTATTTGAGAAACCTTCTGCAAATCAGAAGCTTTAACCGGGCTCCCGTACCGTCCAACACAGGTCGCCATCATGCTGATGGCCATGTTGGTTGCAGTGTAGTATTGCGGATCAGGTCTTAAGAAAACGAAAGCTTCGTTCTCCGCCAACCTTTCAAAGCAATCCAAAAACCGCAATTCCGGAACGTTCTTAGAACTACCGATTACTGCCATTTTATGGCTCCTTTCAGTGATTTTAATGTTCACTACCTAGTCTTAGAGAGAAGTTTCCCCTCCAGATATCAGTAGCTAAATTAGATTAATGATTATATGTAAAAAAGAGCCATAAGTCAATTATGTTGATTAATTTATATAATTGATCTAACTGGCTAAACAAAAATAAAGTTATAAAATATTTGTATGCATGATTTACTTATAAAACTACAAAATCAATTACAACAAAACGCTGATGCTAAAACAAAAGAATCTGGACAAAGATTTTTTAAAGAAACTATTAAAATGTATGGCGTCAAAACAGCAACTGTAAGTAAAATTGGTAAAGAAACTTTTAAAAAAATTAAAGACGAAAATAAAGAAAAAATATTTTCTTTATGTGAAGAGCTTTGGCAGTCAGGCTACATGGAAGAAACTTTTATTGCTTGCAATTGGTCTTACAATGTTTGGAAACAATACGAAAAGAAAGACTTTTTCATTTTCGAAAAGTGGATCAGACAATACATTAATAATTGGGCT
>Ga0209717_1002327_pt1 | contig 18420 bp, 12 predicted proteins | sample AD_UKC048_MetaG_FD_184418 | JGI IMG/M metagenome (GOLD analysis project Ga0209717, IMG submission 184418) | Active sludge microbial communities of municipal wastewater-treating anaerobic digesters from USA - AD_UKC048_MetaG (SPAdes) (version 2) | ecosystem: Engineered > Bioreactor > Anaerobic >... | reverse complement strand
GTTCGGGAAATAGAAAAAGGTGAAAACCTCAAGTGGCAGGTTTCATCCGGAATGGGTGGCAACTTTCGCCCGGAATGGGTGGCAGGTTTGAGCCGGAATCAGTGGCAGGTTTGGCCCGGAATACGCAGCAAACACAACCAGATCGGGATTTGATACAGACCCAATCTCATTCTGCCGATAAATCCCTCTAAAAATACGCACAAGATCACCGATATCCCGCAGATGATAGAGCGTTCCGGGATGGATCCCGGGTTGAATCGGCTCGGATCTTTTGATCATTCCGCCAGCCTGGCGAATAATCTGCCTGGCTTTTTTACTGGCACTGGGCTTCTTTTTGGCCATGGATAATATTCTCCCTACATGTTATCAAGTAGGGTAACTAGTAGATAGTTTCCAAATTAGTATTGCGAAATAGAACTTAATTTCCTATCTTGAATCAATACTTCAGTCTTTTTTCAAGAAGGAGGATTCAAGATGGCACGACAAAGTAAGCGAGCTAAATTGCAGCTCTCGGAAAAAGATTTAGCGAAACTACAAAAGATTGCTCATTCACGTTCTGAAAAACTTGCTCATGTCCAAAGAGCGCAAATACTACTTGACTATTTTGAGGGTACAAGAGTAACAGACATTGCCCAAAAGCATCAGACCAATCGTCCACGAGTTGAACGAATCATTAATAAAGCGTTGCAGTTAGGTGCTCTCTCAGCATTGGATGATCTCCATCGCACCGGCAAACCACCAGAGATCACCTCAGAAGCCAAAGCTTGGTTTTTATCTATCGCATGCCAGAAGCCAAAAGAATTATGTCTGGCATCAGAAACTTGGACGGCAGCCGGTTTGGCACAGTATCTTAGATTAAATTGCGAAAAAGCAGGCCATCCATCCTTCTTGAAAGTATCAAAAGGAACCGTCTCAAAGATTTTGGCCAAAGCAGAAATTCACCCAGAAAGAATCGAATATTACCTGGAACGCCGCGATCCTGATTTTGACATGAAAATGGCTCAAGTGCTTCATGTTTATAAAGAAGTTGAAGTTATTAGGGATCAACTAGCCAATGGTAAAGGCCAAGTATGTACCATATTATCTTATGATGAAAAGCCCGGTGTTCAAGCTATTAAGAATATTGCTGCGGAATTGCCGCCCGTGCTTGGCCAGTACCCGACATTTAGACGGGATTGTGAATACAAAAGACTTGGGACAATATCAATTTTAGCATCGATAGATCTTTTAACCGGAAAAGTACATGGTCAAGCGGTAGATCGACATAGGAGTAAGGAATTTGTAGAGCACCTCCGCTATTTAGATGACCTATATTCTAAGGAGTTAAAGATAAAGCTAATTTTGGATAACCACAGTGCTCATATTTCAAAGGAAACACAACAATATTTAAAAACAATTCCAAACAGATTTGAATTTATATTCACGCCGACCCATGGTTCCTGGTTGAATATGATCGAAATATTTTTCAGCAAAGTATCTCGAACTTTGTTGCGACATATCCGGGTTAACTCGAAAGAAGAATTAAAATATCGGATAACCCAATATTTTGAAGAAATCAATCAAGCCCCGGTCATTTTTAAGTGGAAATACAAGATGGATGAAATAACGGTTGCATTTTGATAAGTTACATTAATTAGGAAACGATTTACTAGTATCCATTTTTGCCAACAAAATCAAGAGCATTTCGTTCTTTTGTATATTGGTGAATGAAGAAGATTAAAAGCATGATCAAGTTTTATCATTTTTATCCAGAACCAAATATTACACCAATCCTTCAGAATAATATTTATTATTTTACATGTCACCGCTCATGCAACTTGCAATTCATCAATCCCCGCAGGCTGGTCTGAATATGAATCACCCGCCAAATCTCTGCTCGATATACTCTTCTACCTGGCTAGCGGATAGCTCCGTCGAAGACGGCCCCGTGCGGATAAAAAAGCGCTGCGCTTCCCCGTCTTTGACAAAGATCGGTTTGGGAGACTGGCGGCATTTGACGAGCATCACCCTGTTGGTCTTGAGATCATCGAACTGAATATGCAAATAGGGCAACGCCTGCTCGCCCAGGCGGGATTTGATGAGATCGATCAGAAACAAACTCATCTCGTCTTCACTGGCGAAGCCATCTACCTGAATGTCGATCGGTTGGTTTGCATCGGCAACACCGATGACCAGCATGCCGCCATTGGTGTTCAGAAATCCGGCCAGCGTGCGCAAGACCGCCAGCTCCATCCGCGGGTCCGGGGTGCTGGTGTGCAGATTGGTGCGCAGGGTGGTCTTGAACTCCACACCTTCGGAATCGCCATTGAGGAACAACTCGGACAGATAAACTTCCGGCAGCGACTCTTTTTTGTGCCCATCCAGCGTGGCGTATCCTTCGGCGATGACCTGCGCCATCAATTCCCGTCGTTTCTCCAGGAACTCAGGGTAATCCATACTCTCCCAGTTCGGCGGCAAAGCGTGCAGATGGTACATGCGCTCCAATTCGGCCGGTTTGAACCGTCTGGTGATTTCCGGAACATAATCGGCTGGAGCGCGATCGGAAATATCCAGATTATCGCCCCATTCCACCAGCGCATAGTTGGCAATCTGGTTGGTTTCCCGCACGCCGACAATGCCCTTTTTGTTCAGATAATTTTTGGGAAAGAGATGATGTTTTTCAACCGAACTGCGGTTGGCATGCAGAGACGGATCGAGCAGATCAGCCACCTTGATTTTGGAAAACAGAGCCGGGGCATCCAACAATACCAGCGCCGCATTGTAGGCGAATAGAGACGGACTGCGGTGAGACGAGGTTGCCAGATCATTTGGTAGAGAAACCGCCCAGAAATCGTTGGTCAGCGAGATATCACAGATCTGGTCGAGCGTTTTCAAAAATCCATCAGCCGAATCCACATTGCGCAACCGAGCAAAATCGAATTCCATGGCCGATTCCGGCGAACCGGTAAAACGCCCGGTAACCGCTGACATGAAAAACCAGCGCGCGATCTGCTGGCGCAGATCGAACTCGGGCACCGCGTATTCCGTGCGTCCGATCAGGTAGAGCATATAGGAAAACAACAGATTGTTTTGCGAACTGATCATCCGGCTGCTGCGAAAACCGGCCTGGCGGATGCAGTTCATAAAGTCGTGCCAGTATTGAAGGTTCAACGTTCTCTGTTGGGCATCTTTGAGCAACGCAAATTGTTGTTCCCGCAGTTCGTCGCTGAACTTTTCAGTCTCCAGATCCTTGCCGCGCAGAATCGAATAGACATACTTTAATCGAGCGCGTTTGAATGCCACACCCACACCGACTCGGAGCAATTGATCCGGAGAGGGTTCGATAAAATGGTTGTATGGTGACGCCTCAGCCTTTGATGGGGTTCGAGCCTGGCGACAAAAAGTTTCCAGATCGGTACGCCCCTGGTCCCAGAATACCGACATCAGGGTGAGGATAAAATCAGCCTGATTCAGAGGTGTGCCTTTGCTGTTGATGCGCACAAACACTTCTGATACAGCCTCCTCATCGATATCTGAGGCCAGCTCCAGAGCGGTCAGCGGAAAACTCTGCAAACCATGCAGCTTGCTAATGGCTTTTCTGATCGCCTTGCTCTCTTCGTTGGTCACTTCACGTGTCGATTTCAGGTCGTCTAGATAGTTATCAGTCACCTCGAATAGATCGGTTTTTTCATCCCAGAGTATTGAAATAGAGGGGATAAAGGTTTTATCCCGTTCGATGGCGGCATCTGCCACTTCGAATCGTTCTTCAAGCGGATTGAAGGCGATCTGGATGTGCTCTGTTTCATAATTTTCTCGCAAAACGGGGATATTCTGGATCACTGCATACAGCGAAGTCAACCGCTGCTGCCCGTCGACAATGACCAGTCGGGGTGGTTTCTGTTTGTTGTCGGCGCCGATGGAGCGATAAGCATGGTCATCCACCCCATTGCGCCACAACAAGAGATAACCCACCGGGTATCCCCGATACATCGAATCAAAGAGATCGCGAACTTTGGCATTTTTCCAAATAAAAGGCCGCTGGATATCGGGCAATCCGATTTCGCCCAATCTGATAAATTTCACCAATGTCCCGAGGTCATAGTCGACTTTGGTGAATACTGTTGTTAAAGTTCAGTTGAAATTTGAATAATTCGGTCTTACTTTAAGGTGGTTGCAAAACCCTTAAAAGGAGACCGATCTATGAAACGCAAACGCTATTCACCAGAGCAAAAAGTAAAAATTATCCGTGATCATTTAGAAAACAACATTTCTGTGCCAGACATCTGCGAGAAATATCAAATCCATCCGAACATTTTTTATCGATGGAAAAAAGAACTTTTTGAAGGTGCAGCAGTCATATTCTCAAAGAAAGAAAACAAAAATCAGACAAAAGACAAAATCAACAAACTCGAAGAACGACTCAAGAACCGCAATGAAGTTATCGCTGAATTGCTGCAGGAGAATCTCAAGTTAAAAAAAGAATCTGGGGAGATCTGAATGGACGTTGGGTCTCCCTCACCTTGAGAAATGAGATCATTGATTATCTCGAGTATTGGCGACAACGAACAGGTATTGCGATCACACTGATACTCACATGGTTAACTTTGAGTAACAGCAAATATTATGATTGGAGCCATCGAAAAGGTCAGCAAACTCAGCCTATCGGTATCATTCCCAAATCGCATTGGATACTTCCCTGGGAAAGAGAATCGATCATCGAGTACCGGTATTTACATCCTGAAGAAGGATACCGAAGACTTTGCTACATGATGCTGGATGAAGACATCGTAGCTGTAAGTCCTTCAACAGTTTATAGAGTATTGAAAGAAAAGGGCCTTCTGGTTACGCAATGGAGGCACCAGAGATCAAAGGGCACTGGTTTTAATCAACCGGAATATCCTCATCAACATTGGCATCTGGATATTACATACATCAACTTTCGAGGTACGTTTGTCTATTTGGCTGCGCTCATTGATGGATATTCTCGTTTTATCGTTCATTATGAACTTAAAACGTCTATAGATTCTTTGGATATCGAAATCATGCTTGAACGCGCCAGGTTGAAATATCCTGGTGAAACGCCAATCCTGATAACCGATAACGGGCCACAATTCATTGCCAAAGAACTTAAAAACTATCTGAATGAAGTTGGCATCACGCACAGAAGAACGAGTTTTTATTATCCTCAGTCAAATGGCAAAGTAGAGCGCTTTTATCAAACATGCAAAAATGAATTTGTCAGAAAAACAAGCTTCTTGACCTTGGATGACTTGGAAGAACAGCTTGAAGATTATATCAGAATTTATAATTACAATCGTCTTCATTCCGCCATTGGCTATATTACTCCAAGCGACATGATGATTGGCAGAAGAGACGAAATTATCAGAGAACGCAAAATGAAACTCGAAAAGGCTCGGCAGCAGAGAAAAACTCAAAGAATTGAACAAGCAGCCTAATCCTCAGCCACCTTATTGAAAAGAACGATTATTCCATTTCTCGCTGAACCAATACACTGTCTCGCTCATATCCTCTCCATTATGCTCAATTGTACCATAACATTAACAGATCTAAAATCCATTTTTAATATTTCTATTCAAAATCATTTCTGCCTGGCAAATCTGGGTTCGATTATTCCTTCTTGATTTTGCATCAAAGGAGCAGTACAGCACAAGGGATTTTTGGCAATTTTGAATTTAGACTGACCGGGAAATCTTTTTTCGAGAGACTGGATTGCATTTTCAAATAATGCAATAGGGCTATCCAAGCATGGCAAATAGGAGATATGAAATGTCAGTATTTTCTTCTGAATTCGAGTTCCAACTACCATATGGAAACATTCGGGAATTTGAAAAGGCTTGGCAATCAAATAATCGAGCTTTGCCCGATGTTTCAGAAACTCTAATTTATTATTACCGTTACCTTCTTCGATACAAGCTACTGCACGCAGAGAATAGATAATTCCTTCCTCATCAATCGCATGCCAAAAATTCAAAACCGTTTCCCTGTTCGACCTCATCTTACCCTCTATACACCCTTTCATTATGCCATCGCAAAAATTCTCCCGCCGGCCGTTCAGGTTCTGCTCCCGGCACAACCACCAGCGGCTTTCCGTGGTGCCTGTAGTAATCCCCGCCGTTTTCGAATTCCTCGTGGATTCTGGGACTGACTTCAATGCGGTATTCAGGGGTGACGGTCAGGTAGCCTTTGTCAAAAAGTATGTGAATGTCCGAACGCAGCAATAGCCCATTGTCGATGCGGTTAACGCCGGAAGCCGAGACGGGTTTGATATGCGCGGCTTCCAGAACCGGCAGGGTTCTTTCCCCGGAAACGGCACAGCGGCGGTGGTAGACATCGGTGACGACGGTGCGGAAAATGCCCTGGCCCAAACGGCTCTTGCGCAGATAGTCGGGACCGAAAACCGGAGCATACCCAAGTTCCGGATGGCTGTCAAAAACTCGTTCTTCCGCGGTCACGAACAGCCGCTCCTCGACCTGTTGCCAGATTCGCGCGCCGACCGCTTCCCGGCTGTCATAGCTTTTGCCTCTGACGATATTGCCGCTCCATTCCGGGGGCTGCGGAATCCACAGCTCGCGCGGCCAGAAGAACGGTTGGTTGAGCAGGATGCAGCCGATCATTGGATTGGGCTCAGCGTCCTTGCGCCGTTTGTTGATCATATCGCGAAGCCGGCCTAACGATTCGGCGCCATTTTTCTCGCCAAATGCATCCCAGGCTAACGACAGCGGCATTGTCACCCAGCGCACAAAATACCCGCCGCCAACGATCGCATTCAGCGGTGCGTGCAGTTTGAACAAAAACGGCTGCCCCGGCAGCAAGGCTTTGAATCCCACCCCGCCCGGATTCCAGAAATTCACCTCGTCCGGCTGCAGCAGGCTGAGAAGGGTGAACCAGTCGTTGTCGGTGACAGCGATGAAGAATTTCATACGTTAAAGGCTTGTTAAATCATTTGCCCTGCTAAGGGACAGGAAGCGCCGTCGGAGAGGCAAATATTGTTCTGCTGAATGTATTGTGGCGAATCTGTCCCAAAAGACAGAAGGCGATGGGAAGGATGCCCGACAAAGGGTGCCGAACAATTAATGACTTTTTAATAGATAGGGAAAATAGATGTTTTATGCAAGGGAAAAATCCCGAGAGTTACAACTTTTTTACCAGACTGTTTCGGCCACCATCAGGCAGCAGCAAAGGGGAGATGATAAGCAGGTCCGCATGGCGGAAAGAAAGGATATTTGCTCGGTGCGATTGCATCGCCTGTCTGCTTGTCGAGTTCACAGGCTGATTTTGCAGGGCGACGAGCCTCGTCGCCCTGCCGCAAGACCGCAGTGCAGGCCGACCAGTCTGGTCGGCCTGCTGCCGGCCTCCAAAAGCAACCGAGATACCCGGAGCGGCCTAAAATTTGAGCGGCCTGCAACCGAACCACATAGATTCAGCTGGGCAAATCCGCGGCTTCGAAGCTAAGGCGATAACTCCCGGCCGATTGCCAGCTGTGTACCAGCTGCACTACCTGACCGCCCGGCGACATCAAAAACATCGAGCTGAACCCGAGACGAGCGCGGCAAATCATATTCCAGGGTTGTCTGTGCGTTGAACGGATTGGGATAGTTTTGATCCTGAGCTCATTCCGGCATCATGAACAACGATACAGCGCCCGAGTTTCATTACACCCAGGGTCCTGCCGGTCTCCACATCTTTTCTTGAGTAACACCTTTGATCACTGGAGCCAAAAACGATTCAACCTCAGCTACCAACCTTTCAAAGGAAGCTGGAACGTGATCCTGCTCCAGGCGGTTGCGGAAGGCCGTCCACATACTCTGATGTGTAGATATGAATTCTGCTGAAAACCCTTCGATCGATTGGGTTAATTTAGTCCCGCGATGTTTGAAAGTAAGATTTACAGCGGTTGCAAGCGTACCGAGTTCAAATCGGAACTGACGGCATAGTAGCCAGATATCATAAAAATCCTTCATTCGACTATTCAGATGACCAAGCTTGATCATGGCCTCAAATTTTTCCGCAATGGCGCTTTCCCGGCTGTAACAAAGCAATGAGGGGGCCGGGGAGTCCAACATACACGGAATCTCTGCCAATTCAGGTCCCGGATAAACGATATCCCCGAACCCAATATCGATTTGCATACTGATCCTTGCCGTCCCTAAAAATCCGCGAAACCTCACTCTGATTCCTTCATAATCAGCATCTTCGGTGATTCGTTCGGTCTGAATCGATTCCGGATCAAAAGTCAGACCATCAGGCTCAACTTTCACGGCAAGGATATCACGAATCTGGGCAAGAATATTTTCCTCTTCATTCCAGGTCATGCTAAGCATGTCAATATCCCGGGTCGGCCGGAATTCAGACAAATTCCAAGCCCTGAGCATGAGAGCGCCCTTGAGAATATAGCGCTGTGAATGGCACGACAGAGACAGACGGAACAAAAATCTCTCCATGGCATAATACTGCAGGAGCTCATCAAATGGTCTGCTGTCTTTTTTCGACCGATTGAGAAGGCGTTGTCTGACGGATGCGGAACTATTTTTTGGCACTTTCAAATCGTTGCCTCCAGATACGGGCGCACGATCTTGTCAACCCTGCAAATTTTGGCGTATTCGAGAATGGTTTTATGGTCGAAATTCATCCTAATCTTGTAAAGTTTCAAGGCCTCTAGCACGACATCCATGCCGATCTTATTCCGGAACTTGAAACAGTCTACCAGTGTTTTTTCCGCACTATAAACCTTGACTGTAACGCCATCGATTTTATGCTCCTCAACACCTGCCTGAAATGGCTTTTCTGAAAATTTGTAAAATTGTATTGGCGGATACCCGATCACCGGAGGTTTGCTGTCCTTTAGTATGGCAACAGAAACCTTGTGTGGAATCTGTGTGGTTATTTCATGAAAAGAGAGTGCAGACATCAGGCAGATGACAGAATTGGGGATTCTCGTGGCAACCACAACCAGATCGGGATTTGAAACAGTTCCAATCTCAGTCAGCCGATAAATCCCCCTGGTGATCTGCTCAAGATCACCGATATCCCGCAGATGATAGAGCGTTCTGGGATGTATGCCGGATTGGATCGCATCGGATGTTTTGATCATTCCGCCAGCCTGGCGAATAATCTGCCTGGCTTTTTCACTGGCACTCGCCTTCTTTTCAGCCATGGATAATAGTCTCCTTACATATTCGCAAGTAGGGTAAATATTATCCATTTTTACAAATAAAATCAAGATAATTTCGTTCTTTTGGTTATTGGTGAATGAATCAGGTTAAAAGCATGATCAAGTTATTATCATTTTATCCAGAACAAAATATTACACCAATCCTTCAGAACAATATCTCCCGGATCCGGTGCGCAGCACCGGATCTCATATAAAATCAATAACCTGAACAACCCACCTCATAAAATCCAGCAGAGCGCGATCACCGAGGCCGCCGCTCTTGCGGACGAGGAAGCGCGCGAAGCCCGCCGCAGGATCACCCCCGCACCAATCTCTTGGCATAAACCGGCCTATTTTGTGCTCCAGTCTGTTCTGCGTAACTGCATTTTAATAGCCATTGCGGTTGAGATTGGTGCGGGGGTAGCCGGAGGCGGATTGAAAGGTTAAAAGGGAAAAAAGTACCAAGTTTCAAATGCGAAAGTTAAATAACAGGTTTCCGAGGCTGGCTCCTTGGGCTGGGCTGTTGAGCCTTTTCAGGGTTTTATGTTGATCGGCTCTGTCCAGATCAGCCGGCAAGAGTCATGCCCTGGCAAAGCCTGGCCACAAAATGATCTTGCACATTTCAAACATGCCACCTGCACAATTCCCTTTTTCCTTTGACTTTTAACCTATTTCACCACTCCCACCTTGATCGCCTTGACCGCTGTTCCGGCCTGCAACCGAACCACATAGATGCCGCTGGGCAAATCCGCGGCTTCGAAGCTAAGGCGATAACTCCCGGCCGATTGCCAGCTGTGTACCAGCTGCACTACCTGACGCCCGGCGATATCAAAAACATCGAGCTGAACCCGAGACGAGCGCGGCAAATCATATTCCAGGGTTGTCTGTGCGTTGAACGGATTGGGATAGTTTTGATGAAGCGCGAAGCCCTTCACGGCTGAACAGCCGCGACCTGTCCCCCGGCGAGAGGGAACCGCGACCGGACCCGATTCAATCTTCCATGCATGGACGATCAGCAACCCATTGCGAAAGGGATCGAACTCGGCCAAATAAAGAATGCCGTTTTCAGCGTCGCAGGCCATGGAGCGGATCTCCATTTGCTCGCTGTAAAACAGATCCGGATCAAAGCGCCGTGCGGCATAGGGCTGTGGTTCATGCGCGGCCCATGCGCCGGATGCCACCTGCTGCAGATCGTGAGGATCGTAAAAGATCGCCATCGGCGCACTGCGCTGCGAACGCCAGCCCTTGCCATCCGGATCGGTGGCATAGAAATTTGGCATGGGCTCATCGGCGATCACCCAGTCGTGGCGCATGTTTTCGCTCCGATAGCCGTACCAATGCTCGCCAAAGGCCTTGTTGCCGACGATCATCACCGCCGCCTGGTCGTCGACCGCCACCCATGCGGCATCGCGCCAGGAATCGCTGTGCCGGTAGCCGAGAACGGCGTCCGGGAAGGTTTCGCCTGTCGCAGCTTCGACCGATCCGTATTGCAAAAGCGGTGTCACACTCACCACCGTGTTGGCCGGCGGCGGCACCGCGCCGACCGGCGCCACGGCATAGAGGGTGGGACCGAGGCCGCTCAGCCCGCCGTCTCGAAAACGGCCGGCGACCAGGCTTCTGCCGGCCACATGTTCATCCGCCCAGCTTTGCGGCAATGCAAAGAGATAGTCGCCGCTCTGTGCATCGATTGGCGGCTGGCTGGGATCGCCCAAATACCAGGCGCCCAGGCGAACGGCGGAGGTGATGGCGCCGGCATCGGTGCAGCTGAGTGAGGCGTGCTTTTCGCCGGTGACGGTATAATGAACACTCCAGACGCTGTAGAGGCGATTCTGCGACGGCAAATACTCCAGTCCCGTACGCCAGATATCGACGTAATCACCCCAGTCGTTGATCGAGGCTGGCCGAATATTGACCGGAGCAGTCAGCAGCCGGGCTTCAGGCAGGGCATCCACATCACCGCCGGTGGTCGACACCGGCGCTGGAATATTCACTTCGCCGACAAAGCCGGCCTGGACCTGGTTGAGGTCAGTGATATAGAGCGATCCCGGAAAATCGTCGGTCGAACCCGGATCGCCGTCGCCGTGAAAGGCCATGGCTTCACCGCCCCAGGAAAAGGTTTCGGGCAACCTGAAGGCGCCAAGGTAGATCAAGGCAGCCGGATCCAGAGCACCTGGCGGCTGATTAAAAACTTGAGTTGAGGCGATGACGAGCCGGCTGGGTGTGCTCTCATTGCCGGCGGCGTCCACAGCTGTAACCGCAAAGGAATAGGGTTGCGTCGGCTCGAGCAGAACCGCTGCATAGTGCGGCTGCTCGCTATTGCCCTCCACCTCGCCGTCAAGATAGACAAGATAGCCAGCCACAGCGATGTTGTCATGGGGCGCATCCCAGTCGAGATCGATGCGGGAATGAGAGACCGGCGTCGCGCGCAGATCGCTGATTGCCTCGGGCGGCGTACAATCGGCGTCATCCCAAAGCTCGATCCGGTCGCAGAGCAAAAACTGTTTCTGGGCGGTCTGAAACCACTCGATATGGGTGTTGATGTTAACCAGCGAATAGAGGGAATCGCTTTCGTGCACGCCGTGGTCGGTAATATTGAAAACAGTGCGGGCGGTGCTGTGTGCCTGTATCTCGATGTAGGTGAGGCGATAGTCATCGAAACTGCGCATGGTGTACCAGTTGCCGGCAGAGCTGCCGCCCTGCGGCCGATCGGCATCGGTAAAACTGATGCGCGCCGTGAAACGGAAGACCTCGTCCGAGCTGTTGTACCAGGTGACGACGATGCGCTCGCCGACGGCAAAGCGCCGCAGCGTGCCGCTCACACCGCGAAAATCGGCATATTCACCAGAATCAGAGGTCTGTATTAAGCCCCCGGGACCAGCGGAAGAATAGGCCAGAGTGTTACTGAGCAAAAGCCGGTTCCATCCAGCCAGACCGAAGGTTGTGCCGCCGGCATCGGGCCCGAAATCGACCAGCATGACAGGTTGGGCAAACAAATCCACGGACAACAGCACAGCCAGCAAAAGCGTCAGCATTTGCCGGTGCAAAAAGCAATTGGACGATTGCATCAGGGTTTCTCCGATTTATCATTTAAAGAATAACTTGATCGACCAGTGTTTTGACCAGCTGTCAGACAGAGTTGCAGATCCTGAGCGATGTCCATCCCGCATTTTCGAGAATGCAGGAAATGGTTGTCGATGAATTGAAGGGATTTTGGGGTAGGCATGGTGAAGGATGTATGTTTGTGGGGACATGATCCCACCTCTTTTTTAGGAATGAGATTTTATCGACGATGCGGATGAAATGATCGGGTCATCGGATCTTCACACGCGAAAACACCGATCGACGATCGGGTCAAAGGTAAAAGCTCAATGCGCTTGTTGAAGCAAAAGCCGGGAGATTGGCAAGTGTGTGTGCGAACAAGAGGAAGGGAACATGGCTCATCCGCCTTGAGTGAATGATATCGATTTTTGCTGTTCGAGTCAACAGCCTTTTTTTCGCACCCACATGGGGTGAGTTTTGATGAAGCCGGGAAAACAAGCAGAGCCGGGAGCGGAAGCAATAGCACCGGCATGCATTTCTGCTCTCGGACGGGAAGAATAAAAGCAGGTGTAAGAACAGGGGAGATTTGGTGCCGAAGGGGGGAGTTGAACCCCCACGGGCTTGAGCCCACACGGCCCTGAACCGTGCGCGTCTACCAGTTTCACCACTTCGGCTTGTCGCTTTTGCCGTAAAAAATAAGAGTTCTGTGGATTAAATGCAAGCGCTTTTTGCGGGTTTACAGCCCGATTCCTGAATTCCCATAGCTTTTCCTTGCATTTTAGCGATTTCCTGCTAAATTTATAATTTTAGTTGCATTTGCCCGGCTTGTCATAACAGGAATCATTGCGCCGGTCCAACCGCGCAGTTTGAGGGAATCAGGGTCCACATGGCGACCAAAGAGAAAAAAGAACCTCTCTCCATGACCAACCGCAAGGCCTTGTTCGAGTACGAGGTGCTGGAAAAGCTCGAAGTCGGCATCGTGCTGCAAGGGACCGAGGTCAAATCGCTGCGCGCCAGCAAGGTGAATTTCAAGGACGCCTATGCCCGCTTCAAGGACGGCGAGGCCTGGCTCTACAATCTGCACATCTCCGCCTATGACCACGGCAGCGCCTGGAACCACGATCCGATCCGGCCGCGCAAATTGCTGCTGCACAAGCGCGAGATCAAGCGCCTGACCGGCAAGATCGAGGAGCGCGGCCTGACCCTGATCCCGATCCGCCTCTATTTCAAGGCGGGACGCGTCAAGCTGGAACTGGCCCTGGCGCGCGGCAAAAAACTGCACGACAAACGCCGGGACATCGCCGACCGCGATGTGCGGCGCGATGCCGAACGCGAACTCAAACAGCGCTATCGACTCAATCTCTAGAACAGGATGACACCGCTAATGGCCAAAAACGCTTTCGATGAACTGCAGGAAAGAGGCTTTATCCAACAGGTGACCGATCTCGAACAGGTTAAACAGCTGCTGGGAAGGGAATCGACCACTTTTTACGTCGGCATCGATCCGACTGCCGACAGTCTGCACGTCGGCCACCTGATGGCGATCATGGGCATGGCCCATATGCAGCGCTGCGGCCATCGGCCGATCGCCATCGTCGGCGGCGGCACGGCCATGGTCGGCGATCCCAGCGGCAAAACCGAAATGCGCAAGATGCTGACCCGCGACCAGATCGTCGCCAATTCGGCAAAAATCAAGATGCAGCTCGGCCGTTACCTCGACTTTGCCAACGGCAAAGCGCTGCTGATCGACAACTATGACTGGCTCGGCGGGCTCAATTACATCGAGTTTTTGCGCGACATCGGCCGCCATTTCAGCGTCAATCGCATGCTGACCTTCGAGACCTACAAGCGCCGCATGGAAACCGGACTGTCGTTTCTCGAATTCAACTACCAATTGCTGCAAGCCTATGATTTCTATATGCTCTTCAAACGGGAAAAATGCCGGCTGCAGATGGGCGGCGACGATCAGTGGGCCAATATCCTGGCCGGCGCCGATCTGATCCGCCGCATCGAAAACCAGGACGCTTTTGGCATCACCTTTCCGCTCATCACCACCGCCTCCGGCGCCAAGATGGGCAAAACCGAAAAAGGCGCCCTGTGGCTGGATGCGGAAAAAACAACGCCCTATGACTATTTCCAATACTGGATCAATATCGACGATCGCGATGTGGTCCGTTTTCTCTTTTATTTTACTTTTTTGCCGGCCGCTGAGATCAAGGCGATTGAAAAGATGGACGGCGCCCAGCTCAACCTGGCCAAGACGGTGCTGGCTTTTGAAGCGACCCGCATCACCCACGGGGAAGAACAGGCCAAACAGGCGCTCGCGGCCGCCGCAGCGGCCTTTGGCAGCCGGCCGATTCCGGCCGATCTGCTGCCTTCCAGCACCATCCCGCGCCAGATGCAGGCTGTGGACGCCAACATTCCGGGACGCGACATCAGCCGCGGCGATCTGCAGAAACAGCTAAAGCTGGTCGAGGTGATGAGCGAGGTCGGTTTGACCAGCTCCAAAGGCGAAGCGCGGCGGTTGATCCGCCAGGGCGGCGTCACGGTCAACGAGCAGCGCGTCGACGACGAAGAGCTGGTGCTGACCGAAGAGCTGGTCATCGACGGCAAGATCATGCTGCGGTTGGGCAAAAAGCGCTATTTTCAATTGCTGGTCAGCTGAGCGGCCGGCCGCCAAAGGCGGCTGCAGTGTGGATTTTTTAACAACCAGAGAGAAAACATCGACCAGGAAGAAAACATCGACCAGGAAGAAAACATCGACCAGGAAGAAAACATCGACCAGGAAGAAAACATCGGCCAGGAAGAAAACATCGACCACGAAGAAAACATCGACCGCGAAGAAAACATCAACCACGAAGAAAACATCAACCACGAAGAAAACGAAGGAAAGATAATAAAATATTCTCCTCGCTGCAAATCTGCAAATGTCTTAACCTTATTTTTGCTCTGTCAAGCTTAGTAGCCCATGCGATTCCCCCCAAATCCCAACCTTATTGTTCTGCAATCTGGCTCGCGGCGCTGTGGTCGATTATCCATTCCCTCGGCCGATTCGACGATACATTAAAAATTACTGTTTTCTTCGTGCCCTTCACACCCTTCGCGCCCTTTGTGGTAAAAAACATTCATGATATTTTTGTTTTCGCTGTTCATTTGCCGGGGAAGGGGAATAAGGCAATAAGGTTGGATTTGATTTGCATGGATTTTCTACGAAGGTGAGATAAAGAGCAGAAATAAGGTAAAAAGATTGAAAATAAGGTTTGGCCATTCAAAAAAAGACAGAAGCGTCAGCGGCCGCAGTCTGGATCTTTTAACAACCCCGAGAAAACATCAACCGCGAAGAAAACATCAACAACGAAGAAAACGAAGGAAAGATAATAAAATATTCTCCTCGCTGCAAATCTGCAAATGTCTTAACCTTATTTTTGCTCTGTCAAGCTTAGTAGCCCATGCGATTCCCCCCAAATCCCAACCTTATTGTTCTGCAATCTGGCTCGCGGCGCTGTGGTCGATTATCCATTCGCTCGGCCGATTCGACGATACATTAAAAATTACTGTTTTTCTTCGTGCCCTTCACACCCTTCGCGCCCTTCGTGGTAAAAAACAAAAACGCACCCATCCAAAAACAAAACTCTCACCCCGTCAGGGGTTCCAATCCGAAAAAAACCTTATTTTCAAAAAGAACACCCCGCTAAAAACAAAACCCTCACCCCGTCAGTGATTCCAACCAGAAAAAGACCTTATTTTCAAAAAGAACACCCCGCTAAAAACAAAACAATCACTCCGTCAGGGGTTCCAACCCGAAAAAAATCACTATTTTTTTCAAAATAAAAAGAGCCCCCCAAAAACAAAAATGTCGAGCCGTCAGTGGTTCCAACTTAGGGGGGTCGTCGGAAACCGGGGAGACGCTCGACATTTTTGATATGGCAATATAAAAAGTCTGGAGCGGTAAATCAATCAGGTGTAATTGGTAAAAGAGGCTAGGTCTTTTCCTTAGCGCTCGGCTGGAATAACAAAAGAGAATGCCAGACCACAAGTGGCGTTGGTTTAGGGGGATCACCAACGACCGAGGATGCGCCTGGCATTCTCATTTTTAATATAGCATACGGCGAGCTGGCAGGCAAGAGAAATCTTGTTGCTGCTTGCGTAGATGGCTAATTTTGCGCGATCGGCGATCCCGGGGCGTTTGGACCAGGGCCTGGCAGGCGATCGCTCCGGAGCAGCGGCGGCAGGACTGCAGGCAAGAGTGCGGCTTTCTCCATCCTTCGCGAGCACACGGGCATGGCGCTCTGCCGATGCGGAACCTTGGCGGTGCAGAAGCGTTGAATACAAAGAGGGCGCCACCCGACAAACTTGCCGCAGCGGCAAAAAAAAGTGTTTAATTTTCTGGCCGGATGGCATGAAAGTTTCTGGCTGAAAACATGATAAAACAGGCTGTTGCGACAAAATTCAATGCGGAATAAAAGCGCTTGGGAAATTAAAAAAGGTCTTGACATAGAACAAAAAAAGCCGTATAATTTACGGCTTCGACAGAATGACGGCGGACGCCGGATTTAAGTCGGGGTCAAGCAAAAAAAGAGCGAAAAGATCGAAAAAAGATCTTGACAAATAGAAAAAAAAGTGTTATAATTAAAGGCTTCGACTGGAAGAACGAAAACGAAACGGAACAGTTGAAGCGTTTTTTGTCTGTTCTTTGAAAAAAAGCGTGCATAGCCTGAAATTGCAAGAACGAGACCACTTGCAAAAAGTAACAAAATGAACTAGGACAACGAAGAGTTTGATCCTGGCTCAGGACGAACGCTGGCGGCGTGCTTAACACATGCAAGTCAAGGAGAAAGGTCTGCTTCGGTGGACCGAGTAAACTGGCGGATGGGTGAGTAACACGTAGGCAACCTACCTCTGGAATTGGGATAACACTGCTAACGCGGTGCTAATACCGGATAATGCAACGAATTCGCATGGATTCGTTGTTAAAGTTGGCTTCGGCTAACGTCTAGAGATGGGCCCGCGTCCCATTAGTTAGTTGGTGAGGTAACGGCTCACCAAGACCGCGATGGGTAGCCGGCCTGAGAGGGTGATCGGCCACACTGGGACTGAGATACGGCCCAGACTCCTACGGGAGGCAGCAGTGAGGAATATTGCGCAATGGACGCAAGTCTGACGCAGCAACGCCGCGTGAGGGATGAAGCTCTTAGGAGTGTAAACCTTTGTTAGGAGGGAAGAACGTCATGCATTCGAATAGGGTGCATGAGTGACGGTACCTCCAGAGGAAGCCCCGGCTAACTCCGTGCCAGCAGCCGCGGTAATACGGGGGGGGCAAGCGTTGTCCGGAATTATTGGGCGTAAAGGGCGCGTAGGCGGGTTATTAAGTCTGGGGTGAAAGTTTGCGGCTTAACCGTAAAATTGCCTTAGATACTGGTAATCTTGAGTTCGGAAGAGGGAAGTGGAATTCCTGGTGTAGCGGTGAAATGCGTAGATATCAGGAAGAACACCGGTGGCGAAGGCGGCTTCCTGGTCCGATACTGACGCTGATGCGCGAAAGCGTGGGGAGCAAACAGGATTAGATACCCTGGTAGTCCACGCTGTAAACTATGGGTACTAGGTGTTGGGAGCAATTCCAGCGCCGCAGCTAACGCATTAAGTACCCCGCCTGGGGAGTACGACCGCAAGGTTGAAACTCAAAGGAATTGACGGGGGCCCGCACAAGCGGTGGAGCATGTGGTTTAATTCGATGCAACGCGAAGAACCTTACCTGGGCTTGAACTGCACCTGACAGATCCTGAAAGGGATCCTTCCTTCGGGACAGGTGTAGAGGTGCTGCATGGCTGTCGTCAGCTCGTGCCGTGAGGTGTTGGGTTAAGTCCCGCAACGAGCGCAACCCTTGCCCTTAGTTGCCAGCGAGTCATGTCGGGAACTCTAAGGGGACTGCCCCGGCTAACGGGGAGGAAGGTGGGGATGACGTCAAGTCATCATGGCCCTTACGTCCAGGGCTACACACGTGCTACAATGGCCGGTACAACGGGAAGCGAAACCGCGAGGTTGAGCCAATCCTAAGAAACCGGTCTCAGTTCGGATTGCAGTCTGCAACTCGACTGCATGAAGTTGGAATCGCTAGTAATCGCGGATCAGCATGCCGCGGTGAATACGTTCCCGGGCCTTGTACACACCGCCCGTCACGCCATGGGAGTCGATAGCACCCGAAGCCGGTGGCCTAATCCTTCGGAAGGGAG
>Ga0209717_1002324_pt1 | contig 18444 bp, 16 predicted proteins | sample AD_UKC048_MetaG_FD_184418 | JGI IMG/M metagenome (GOLD analysis project Ga0209717, IMG submission 184418) | Active sludge microbial communities of municipal wastewater-treating anaerobic digesters from USA - AD_UKC048_MetaG (SPAdes) (version 2) | ecosystem: Engineered > Bioreactor > Anaerobic >... | reverse complement strand
AAGCATCCCTTCAAAGATCTTGATTTCACTGAAAAAGAATCCGAAAGGGGGAATTCCTGAAACGGCAAAGAAAGAGATAAGGAAAAGCCATCCTGTCCAGGGGAGTCTTTCGAGAACTCCGGAAATCTCAGAAATATTTTTTGAATTATATTTATGGTGGATCTTCCCTGCACAGAGAAAAAGTCCGACCTTTGTCATTGAATTAAAAACAATATGGTACATGGCTCCTATGAATGCAAGACCGCCGGTCCCTATTCCCAGAATTATTATTCCCAGATGTTCAACGCTTGAATACGCGACCATTTTTTTCATGTCTGTCGCTTTGAGCATAAAGATCAGTGTTACTAAAATCGAAAGAAGTCCTCCGGTCACAAGCAGAAATTTCGCAAATTCGTATGAGCCGGTATTCTTTAATATCTGGAGCATCCGCAATACTCCAAGAAGTGCGGTTATTCTCAGTGTTCCTGAAAAAAGGGCGGCGATGGGGCTTGGAGCAGTGCTTGTCGCATCAACATCTCCAGCGTGCATCGGTGCAACCCCTATTTTTGTACTAAGACCGACAAATATAAAGACAAACCCGGCTTTAAGCCATACAGGGCTGAGCAGATGTGCATTTTTAATAAATTCAGAAAAATAAAGCTGCTGACCGTCAAGGACGGTGCCTTTTGATGATAATGCAAGGAAAAGAATTCCGATAAAAGCAAAAGCGATGCCGACTGAAACTATGAAAAGATATTTCCACATCGCGATAAGTGATTCCTGACTCCTTGAATAATATACAAGAGGAGCCACGCTCAGAGTTGTTGCTTCGGCGGCAACCCAGTACATTGCAAAATGATTGCTTAAAATTGCCGCGGTATTTGCAATAATATAAAAGTTCATGAGCATGAAATAATATTTTTTGCCGCTTGTTGAATCCGATTCAACCGGTAGTTTGATATAGGAATATGAAACAAGTACTATCCAGAAATAAGTATTTGAAAGGACAACAAGAAACAGCTTGCTTAGTGAATCATATCCGAACATGAAGAATTGTTCCGGAATGTAAAATCCGGTAAAGATCGCAAATGAAACCGTTAAATGCAAAAAAGCAGACAGCAGTGTTACGGCATACTGTATTTTCCAGTTTTTGAACAGAAAAGATGTAACTGCCGCCATAAACGGCAGTGTAAGCATAACAAGAATCGCAGTCATATCTAAGGATCCCTCCTTTGTGCCAGCCTGTCATCTGTGAAAATGGTCGAGCTTATTTTGTTTATGGCAATTCCCATTAAAAATACTACTGCAAAAACATCAAGAAGACTTCCCAGCTCTATTATTATTGGAAACTCTGATGCAACCGCAAGTCCGAACATGAATATTCCGTTTTCGAGCACAAGAAATCCGATTACATGAACAATGAGCTTTTTCCGGAACATTATTATGTAAATACCTATAGTTACAGCTGAAAATGCTGTGGCGAAAGGTATTACGGCAAATTCGGTGCTTTTTGAGAGATAGTTTGAAACGATGAATATGACAGCCATGGAAAAGCACGAAAGAAGAAGGAAGTTGAACTGCTGAAGAGTTGACTCGATCTCTCTTTTTATGTTGAGGTCATTCATAATTTTTTCCATGTATCTGGGGATCAGGATGACCTTGACAACAAGCATTGTTAAAGGAAGAATTAATCCGAAGATCGAAAAATCAGGAATAAAAGGGAGTATCATTAAAATAACAAGAAGCACTCCCTGCATTCTCAGAACCGATATGTAGGATTTGACACTCGTAGTGACAACCAGGTAAAAAAGTGAAAGACAGAAAAGGATGCTGAGTACATTTTGCATTTATACACCTACTCCGAAAATGTAAATATCAGCAGGTTTAAAATACCTATCGCCGTAGCAAAAAGGAGATATTGAGGAATATTCTTCATCCTGAATCTTGAGGTGACAGTCTCTGTCAATGCAAGCACAGATGAAATAGCGAACATTACTACAAGAAATACAAGAAGCGCAAGCCAGTAGTTTTCAACGCTGAAAGGATAGAAGAAAGAAGTAATGATCACCGAATATATAAAAAGCTTGATATAACTTGAGATCTGATAGAAGAACAAGTCTATTCCGGAGTTGTCAAGTATCATGACCTCGTGTATCATTGTGAGCTCAAGGTGGGTGTTGGGATCATCCACAGGCATTCTTGAACATTCTGTCACAGCAAGAATGAATGATGATATTGAACACACAACGACGAAAACTATTACCGAGATGTTGTTAAGAGAAACGGAATGAAAAATTCCGCTTATCGAAGTGTGCCCGCTTATAAACGCGATGCTTCCGACTGTGAAAAAGAAGATCGGTTCGGCAAATACGGCAAAAAGGGCTTCACGGCTTGCCCCCATCCCTTCAAATGAGCTCCCGATGTCCATTGCCGCAAGGATCTGAAAGAATCTTGCGAGTCCTAGAAGATATGCAAAAAGTATGATATCCCCTTCAAAGCTTATCAATGGTTGCCACAGACCGATCGGAAGTATTGCCGCGGCTACTGTTACAGAGGTAAAATTAATAAGGGGTGAAAAAACGCTGATGAAAGATGAATCCCCTGCATTAATGGTTTCCTTCTTAAATAATTTTATCAGTTCATAATAGGGCTGAAGCACCGGCGCCCCTTTTTTTCCGATAAACAGAGCTTTCTGTTTATTTACAATGCCGGCAAACAGAGGGGAAAACGCAAGAATTAGAAAAAAGGATATCAACCCCTGTACTATCTCGATCAGTTCCATAAAAACGCCACCATTGTGTAAATTGCAATAGACCCCAGTATGAATGCAACATAATATCTGACATCAGATCTGCTGAAGTAGTCAAATTTTGCGATTATCGCCACAGATTTTCTATAAACGGGAAGCACGATCTTAGTGTCTATAAAATCATCTGAGTGTGAATGAAATCCGGTCTCAACAGGAAAAACCGAATCATGGTCCTGATATTTTTTGCAATAAACAAGCAGAGCTTTCGGTATTATATTGAGTTCGTCCGCATACGAAGAGGCGGTGTATTGCATTTTCGGTGTGAGAAGGTCATACCCGCATCCCCATGCCGCTGATCTTCTGCCGCCGTATTTCTTTTTCAGGATCCTTCTTAAAACAAAAAGAACAGCTACGCCTGCTGTCAAAGAAATGCAGACAAGGTTGATATACCCCCATTTTATTGAAAAAAGAGTTCCCTTCCCTGCCGGCAGAAAACCTTCTTCAAGAACACCGTTAATGATCCATAGAACCGGTTGAGGGTAAAAGCCGATGAAAATACAGAGGATCGCAAAAAAACCAAGAGAGATGTATTCAGCCATGGAAACTTTGAAGGAAACGATCTTTTTCCTTTCCGATCCCAGAAGCATTATTGAGTTTATTTTTGTAAAGCAGGCAACTGCCAGACCGCCTACCAGAGCAAGTCCTACAACGGACACTATCATCGCAAGAGAATAATCGTTCTTTAATTCGTTTGAGATCATGAAGAACCCGTTGAATATGATAAATTCAGAAATAAAGCCGTTCAGTGGAGGGATTCCGCTTATTGCAACGCTTCCTATAATGAAAAGAAGAGTAAAAAATTTTGAGTGGTGAACTATTCCTCCCATTGATTCAATGTTTCTTGTCCCGAGATTCTGGTAAATTATCCCGCTTCCTGTGAAAAGAAGACTTTTAAATATTGCATGGTTCAATGTGTGGAGAAGCGCTCCGCCGAATCCCAGAACCTGTATTCCGATAGAATTATTTGCCGAACCGATAAGCCCGATCCCGATCCCGAGACCTATGATCCCGATGTTTTCGATCGAATGGTATGCAAGAAGTTTTTTTAAGTCATGCTGGGCGAGGGCATACCACACTCCGAATATTGCACTGACCATACTTACTGCAAGAACAAACCAGCCCATCCACTCGGAAACTGACGGAAGGAAAAGGATTGTCCGCATAATGCCGTATATCCCAAGTTTTATGATAATTCCTGAAAGAAATGCACTCAGCGGTGTCGGTGCTACGGGGTGTGCTCTCGGAAGCCAGAAATGAAAAGGGATGAATCCCGCTTTTATCCCGAATGCAGCGAAGGACAGTAGAAATATTGCGGCAACGATCGAACTTTCTGAGCCAGACAGGTCAAAATCGGTAAAAAACCAGCTTCCCGATTCATGATGCAGAAGAAAAAATGCGATATACATAATAAATACAAGAACATGTGATGCAACAAAATAATAGAAACTCCCTTTTTGAACATCAGGTTTTTCTTTCTCAAAAAGCATGGCACCATAAGCTGATGTCCCCATTATTTCCCAGCTTATAAGAAACATGATGGCATGATTTGATATTACAATGAACTGACAGGCGACAACAAGAATGATAAAAAACACGATGGAGCTTGCCGCCGAATGTCCTTTTTTAATGTAATGATCAAAATATGAGAGATTATAGATGGATGTGGGGACGGCGATGATCTGTATCACAAAAAGAAAAAACTTTGTAAGACCGTCAAAACGGAACATTCCATTATATGATATGTTAATTCCGGCATGACCGGGAAGAAGTGAAATCAGAACAGGAAGAAAAGAGATGATAATTCCAATTATGAGAATTACCTGTGACAGTATCAGTGACTTTTTACGGTCTTTGATCAATATTGCGAATATAAGTGCGGTCATCTGAACCGCAAGTCCCGGGAAGAACAAACTTTCCATACCTGTAGCATCCTGCAGTAAAATGCTGACACAAACCGTTAAATCGACGGCAGTATAGCACTTTGAAATCTATTTTCAAGGAAAAGGTTCAGCGGTTGAATTTCGCCATCAGATCTGCGTATGCTTCTTCAAGGTTCATCCCTTTTGATGAAGCTTCTGCAAGATATTTTTCGAGCGGTTCTCTCCAGTCCCTTGATGTGATCTCGTTATTTGAATCGTCAAGAATGAATTTGTAGTAATCTCCGCCGCTGTAGATATATTCATGGATGACCGCTGTATATTTCCGTTCTTTCTGAACCGGCTCACCCTTTATGAACCAGTCATTCCCTTTTTTGATAGCTCCGCAGTAGCTTTCCTGTGAAAGATTGAGATTGTATATCAGGTCTTCACCTTTCAATGTTGAAATTACTATCCGGTTCTGGAAGGGAAGCATTGAGATTATATCACTCTTCTTGACCGGGCCGCAATCAATGACATCCCTGAACGCTCCGGGGTTGCTCATTGCCGCATCATATTGAGGAAAAGAACAAAGAAGTGAGCATGCGTAAAGTTTCTGAAATGATTCAAATTCAAAATCCTTTTCAGAAGTTATAAGCCGCTGACCCGCCTTTTTATCGAGCTTTTCAAGATATGAATCGGTTATGTCTTTAATTTTCTTTGATGTATCAGATGAAAAATCCGCTTTTTTACGAAGAGGGATCACATCAACTTTTGTAACGGTGACAGATTTTCCCTTTTTCTGAACTTCGACCCGTGCATAACTTTTCAGATATCCTTCTGTCTGAACGAAAAGGACATCATTATAATTCTTAACTATCCGAACATGTTCGTGCGCACCGAAAACAATGAGCGGCTTTACAGGCAGATCTTTGACCCAGTCCTTTGCCGTTTCAGCGGATTCATGCACAATAACTACCTGAAAATCTGAAAGCGGTTCGTTCTTTTTCAATTCTCTGCCGACGGTTGACAGCGGTTTTACAACTCTCAAATTTTTCAGGTAGCTTGCAAAAGAGATCTGCTTGAGTTCTTCTGTAGTAGCACCGATAAAAGAGATCCTGCCGTCTTTAAATGGATAGATCATAGATGGCTCAAAAGCGTTTTTAAGGTCGGACGAAATAATGTTGGAAGAAAGGTATTCGATGCCTGAAATCTTCCTGTTATTCTCAAAAGGGAGTGTTCCGAAATCAAATTCATGGTTCCCCAGAGCACTTATTCTGTAACCTGTAAGCCCCATTATTTTGGCAACCGGCTCTCCGTTGAATAAAGATGATATCGCTGTTCCGGTGTAATTATCGCCACCTGAAATTCTGAAGACATTACATCCCCTGCAGTTCTTTTCCTCTTCCTCCCACATTTCATACAGCACTGAACCTTTATACCAGCCGTCCTTTTCATAAATGTGACCGTGCTCATCGTTTGTATAAAGAAAAAGGAAAGTTGAAGTTTTCTCTTCTTCAAAAGGATTTTTTACTTCTTTGCAACTTGTTGTAACAACGAACAAAATCAATGAAATTGTAATAAATCTAAGGACTTTCACAAACAACCTCCGCAAAACTGTTTTGATTATAGCAGACTTCATAGTGATGTAAATAAAAGTTTGCCGAGAGCATATTTACCATTTTTTTCAGATAAAATAGTTTTAATTTCTAAATTATGATATAAAATATCGAATTAAATGTGGACTTCATAATGTATGAGGGAGCAAATGGTGAACAGAAAGATCAATGTGAAAGAGACAGAAGTTGCAATTGTCACCGTAAATGATTTGGACTATATATCGCTAACGGATATTGCAAAATACAAAACAGATGATCCAAGTGCTGTGATCGGTAATTGGATGAGAAATCGTAACACAATAGAATTCTTAGGTATTTGGGAAACTCTTTATAATAAGTGTTTTAAACCCCTCGAATTCGAGGGGTTTAGAAAAGAAGCAGGATTGAATGCGTTTACGATGTCTCCTCAAAAATGGATAAATGCCACAAATGCAACAGGTTTCGTAGTAAAGGCAGGTCGCTATGGTGGAACCTATGCTCATAAAGATATTGCCTTTAAATTTGCAAGTTACATTTCTGTTGAATTTGAATTGTATATAGTGAAAGAATTTCAGCGTCTTAAAGAAGAAGAGCAGAAACAGCTCGGCTGGTCGGCAAAAAGAGAACTTGCAAAGATTAATTACCACATTCACACAGATGCAATAAAAAAGAACCTGATTCCGAAAGAACTCACATCTGCTCAAATTTCAGTTGTTTATGCGACGGAAGCTGATGTGCTTAATGTTGCTCTTTTCGGAATGACGGCAAAACAATGGAAAGAGGCCAACCCTGAGCTAATCGGGAATATGAGGGATCATGCCTTGATAAACGAGTTGATATGCCTTTCAAATCTTGAAAACCTGAACGCTTTATTCATTGCGGAAGGAATGTCGCAGACAGAAAGACTGATTAAATTAAATAAGATCGCAATTGAGCAGATGATCATTCTTCTGGAAGCCGAAAACAGGAAGCTGTTGAAATAAAAAAAGGGAATTTAAAACAATAAGCTTGGAGGATAAAGATGAATAAAATAATATTGCTGTTTTGGGCATTGATGATTTTCATGTTTTTTGCGGGCTGCAAAGCACCGGCATGCACTGACTTGTCATGGGGTGAAACATCGCAGGTTGAAGAATCTGTAGAACTTAAATACAGCGCAGGCAACAAATGCGAAAACATCAGTGATTACTGGGATGTGGATATAAATGAAATAATATCTAAAATTGAGGGTGCTGAGCTTGTAATCAGTAAATGTGTTGAGTCCGTGTCAGATCAGGAAGTAGAATGTGAAGAATTTATTCCAGAGAAAATCGGGTTTTTTGAGATTACCGGATGCCGTTTTGAAACACCTCCTGATTCAAACACAAAATGCAAAGCAAGCCCATTGATAATTTTTTCTGAAAGCGACTCCGTTTTTAAGAAAATAAGTTGGTCATTTAATTTGGAAAATGAAGGTGATGTTGTTGAAATCTCATCTTTATTTGATGAGAAAAGATTGGAATCTCTTCCTTTTTCTTTGTCTGACAAGTCCATATTGATGATTTTTAAATGGACTGAACATTCAAATGATAATATTGAAAAAGAATTGGAAATGTTTGCAGAATATTCAGTAACTTACAAATAAAGAATCTTTTAAAGTCCTACACCGAGATTGATTGAAAGGGTCGGGAAATAAAATCTTTTTGTTTCCCTGACGGTTTGTCCGTTGTTATAAGTTTCATTTTCGAGTTTCATTGAATGGAATGGGAATTTTGCATCAAACTGCACCATGAACCTTTTTGAAGAGTTTCTGAGCCATTCGTGTCCGATGCTGATGATCCCTGATCCGCTGAATTCTGTGGCTTCATCGTAATCATAGTCGTTATCCGAAAGAAAATAGAAGCCGGCCCTGATCCCTGCACCGATATACCAGCTTGACGGATCCTTTTCGCTGAAATAATAAGCCCCTTTAAAGCCGACAAGGTTGAATTCAAGATACTCCGGACCGTGTGCATCCCAGAGTCCGCAGCCGAATTCAAAATCAAGGAACATGTAGCGGAGATCATATCTTAATCCAAGTGTCCAGTTGATGCCGCCTCCGATGTCAGGTGTCGGCTGAATTCCGTAACCGAGCATCATCATGAAATTAAGTTCACTTCCTATTTTTCTTGGCGGTTCGGCTTGTGTGCCGATGACATTTTCAGTTGTGGTGTTTTTGTAACTTGCTGAAATTCCTTTTAAAAAATATCTTGCAAGCTGGTTGTAAGCTTTTGCGAGTTCATCTTTTCCTTCAATAACAACGCTCTGTCTGCTGCCCCCTTTTTCCATGACGACAATAATACTGCTGCCAAGAAGAAGATGGGTCAATGTATAAGTTTCAGTACATGTTCCGTCAACTACTGCGCCTTCGTTCTGAAACTCTTTTTCCGCCATGAATTTTGCGGCATTCTGCTCATTGGGCATCAGCGTGTCGTTCTCAGAATTGATCTGGATACATACGCCGGCTTCTGCAATGAAACTTGCAAAAAGGACGAAAATAAAAACCTTGAACTTCATGACATATCCTCCATTCCAAATATAAAACAAAACGATTCGGTCACAGCTTTAGTTTTAGTAAGGTTCAGATTTTATTATAAAACAGCTGAAACAAAAGCGATTATATTCACAACTTACTGTTTTGAAAGAAAAATTAAGGCATCTGCAAGTCCGGAATTCCTTGCGGCAGATCTTTTTACGGCAGTTGACAGGATCTCTTCTTTGCCGATGATAGTGAGATCTTTTCTTGAACGGGTGACAGCTGTATATATGAGCTCTTTTGTCAGCACCGCCATCTCTTTTTCAGGAAGTATGACCATTACGGAGTCATATTCACTCCCCTGAGATTTGTGAACGGTCATGGCATATACCGTTTCAACAGAAGGGAGCATTGAGACGGGGAAAGATCTCACGGTTCCGTCATTTGACTGGAAATAACCTCTTTTTTCATTGTCTTTTTCAAGGATTACGCCGCAATCTCCGTTAAAAAGTTCAAGAACATAATTGTTTTCCGTCACCATGACCGGTCTTCCGTGATACCACTGTTCACCATGAGATTTAATTGATCCGTTTTTGATCATGACGCTTTCGGCAAACCGGTTTATCTGTGCGACTCCGCCGTTTCCGACCTTTGAGCCACAGAGTATTCTGAATTTTTCAAGGGTGGCTATAATTTCCAAAGCGTTGGAATCTTTAAATAAAGATGAATAATTCCGGATAATTGCCTCTTCAACGACCTCCATGGAAGATGAAATTTTCGAGTCTATGAACTTTATGGAACCGTCATTACATTTATTGAAAATTTCTTTTAGAATTGAGGTGTCTGACCCGAGATTTACTTCTGAAGCGAGCTCTCCGATGAAAGCACTTTTTCCGAAACGGTAGCTTTTGGTAAGGACCGACACATTGCTATCTTTGAAAACACCTTTATTCGAGGCGGTGCATATATCTCCCAGAACATTTCCGGCTTCCACACTTGTAAGCTGATCTTTGTCTCCAAGAAGCAGTAACGATGTGCCGGAATGTATTGAATCGACAAGTTTTGACATAAGCGACAGATCGATCATGCTTGCTTCATCGATTATCACGATTCCGGCATCGATAGGATTTTCATTGTTATGGACAAATACTCCCGGAGTTCTTGTCCATCCAAGAAGTCTGTGGATGGAACACCCGTTAAGTCCTTGAATTTTCAGCTTTATTTCATCATCAGTTGAGTTTTTGGCAAATGACACTGCGTTTTTAAGTGCTTCGTTCATTCTTGATGCCGCTTTTCCTGTCGGAGCGGCAAGGACAACCGATTCATCAGGAAACAGTCTGAATATTGCGGCAAGTATTTTTGCGATGGCAGTTGTTTTTCCTGTTCCCGGCCCGCCTGTTATTACTGAAAAACGGTTTCTGACCGCTGAAAGTGCCGCGTCAAGTTGTCCGTTTGTCTTTCCCTCTTCACCGAAAAGCAAAGTGATAGTTTTTGCAAGCTCTTGATATTTTTCAATATATCTGCTCGGTTCCTTTGACATTTCAATGATCTTTTTTGCCAATCTGTTTTCATACTGCCAGTATCTGTAGAGATATAATCTTGCACCGTCAAAAACGACAGGGGTCAAAGTACTTCCATTTGAACAGCTTGAGCTTTTTGACATAACATTAATAATATCAGCCCATTGCGGAATTATTTCAATTCCGTTCTCAGTTTCATTTCTTAAATTTTCTACATCATTTTCAGAAAGACAGATGTGACCGCAGTTTATCTGGCGGCTTATCAGAGCTGCACTTACCGACAAGATCTCAAATTCGTCTGAAGAAAATCCTCTTTTTTCAATTCTGCCTGTAAATTGTGCAAAGTGAAAGTCAAGGTCGTCTATTAACCCTGAACTAAGCAACCGCTTGATAATATTAGCCAATTCAACCTCGTTAATTAGCAGGAACCAGAATGTCATATCAGATGGAGATTAACCTAAAAACAGATAATAATCAAGCAGCTTGAAAATATGAAGGGAACGGGTAATATAATGCACAGTTGATTCAAGGAGAAAATGATGCTTGTTGTTTTTCTTGGAAATCCGGGGAGTCAATATAAAAAAACAAGGCACAACGCAGGTTTCATGTTGGCTGATGAGATTGAATTCTTAAAAAATGCGGTATGGAACGAAAAGTTCAGCGGTCAATATGCAAAAGCTGAAGTAAGCGGTGTTTCGCACCATTTTCTTAAGCCGATGACTTTCATGAATGTGAGTGGAAAAAGTGTTGCGGCGGCAATAGCTTTTTTCAAGATAAAGCCGGTTGAAGTCCTTGTTGTCCATGATGATATTGAAACAGAATTTGAAACAGTCTCAATAAAGAAAGGTGGCGGGCTTGCAGGTCATAACGGATTGAAATCAATAGCAAATTTAATCGGGAGCAATGATTTTTCAAGATTGCGGATAGGTGTAGGCAGACCTTCAAAAGGGGATGTGTCGTCATTTGTCCTTGGAAAATTCACGACTGAAGAAGAGATAGTTCTGCCGCTCATCTTCAAAAAAGGGGAGGAACTGCTGAAAGAGGTTTTATTTTCTCTTTAACCGCTTAGAAAGTTTTATCGGATTGATCTTCAGTGTTCCGAAAACAAGTCCGGGGATCATCTGCTCAGTTTCATCAATATCACGGTCATCATCAGGCAGAAAATCGTTTTCTGAAACAATATCCTCATCATATTCAATTACATCATCATTTTTTTCAAAACCTGAATCATCATAATATTCCTGATCTGCAGAGATTAATTTTCTGTTCCCGTTACCGCAGGCGGTGAAAACAATAAAAATTCCAGTTAAAATTAAGAAAAAATAGTTCTTTGACATATTACCCGTGACCCCTGCCTGAAATAACCCGCACACAACAACAGCAATTATTTTAGCAGATTGAAAATAAAAGGCAAAAAGGGTGAGTGACAAAGAAATGCTATTGATCAGGTGATTTGTAAAAGATGATGAGAACGTAAATATTGAAGAATTTAATCTGATTGATCAATTAAAAAATAATATGGTTTGCAAAACTTCCTTTCTTGTGCTTATTGTCATTAAGCCACATCTTATTTCCGCACTGAATATACAAATTTTTAAAATAATTCCGATAATGACATAAATACTACCGCCAAAACAATTAAAAACTTTATAATAGTGTTTAATAAAGGTCTTAATAAATCCTCTAAAAAACAGTCTGTTTTATAATATATAAATTTATCTACATTTTTTTTCTTTTTTAAGACAAAAACTATTTTAAACAATAGCATAGATAAAGCACCTGCAAAAAAACCCATTACTCCCGGCATCTTTAGAAAAACTATGACCAGCATTGCGGGTATAGTTACTATTAATAATGCTTTTATCGTTTCTCTTTGCGTCTGTTTTGCACTAACAGCAACACATTTTATGTAGTCGGTTCTTTCAAGTTTTTCTTTTATTTTTATAATACCACTTACTTTAGAAAACTGCTCTTTGACTTCACGAGCTGTTAAAAATAAAACATTATTTAAAGATCTTTTAAAAATATTTAAAAACCAGAAAACAACTAAGATCCCTATTAAGAAACCTGTTATAACATATGGATTAAATGGGCTTATTTTTTCAATTGTAAAAAGTTTGTGGAAATTTATCCCGCTTTTACTAAAAAAATTATCTTCAGCTTCAACAACAACACACATTAACAATACCACAGCTGTCTGAAATGCTGCTCCGGTGCAATATCCCTTACCTACTGAAGATGAAATGTTCCCTGTTAATTTTAGTTTTTCTGCTCTTTTTGAAACTGCATCTTCAATGCAGGTAAATTGTGCTATGCCGGTTGCGTTATTAATAATAGATCCCAATGTGTTCGCTGTCAGAATTAAAGGCAGCGTTGAAAGCATTCCCACTGCTGACAATCCAATAAAATATGCACCAGACAAAAATTCTGTTCCAGTTGAAGTATTTGAACCACTTAAACCCAGAGCAAACGATGAAATTGTTGTCGCTGTTACAACAATTATAGGAAGAATAATGTAATTATTCTGAACAGGTTTGTTTTCTGTTGATGCAAAATATCCCATAAAAGCACCGATAATGTTTCCGCCTATTAAGCCGAATATAACAGATAGCCCAGATTTTATCCAATCATCAATACCTATATAATAAAAAACATAAAATACAAATACAGACATAAGAATTGTTACAAAATCTGATCTTTTAGCCAAAGTAAGAACAAGTCTTGTTAAGTCTCCTTCTTTGTTTTTAGAAAACTTTATTAATAAAATTCCCAGCAATGAAAATAAACCTCCAATTGATGCTATAATAATTGGTGCCAAAAGTGCCCTTTCTCCATAATCCGTGTTTTTGTTTGCATAAACCGCAAGCAGCATGGTACCAAGTAAAGATCCTGCATAAGATTCATAAAGGTCAGCAACAATTACCCCGGTATCAACTATGCTGTTTCCTATGCTTTTCAAAATTACGGCAGGGCTAACCACACCGTTTTCTGAAACAGCAACATTTAATCTTTTCACATTGTATTCACATATTACGGCAGTTTTCGAAAAAATCATATTTCCTGTGATTGTTAAAAAAGTGTTAATACTGATACCGAGAATAAACGTTAACATTATTGATGCCATGATCATTGTTTTTAAAGAAAGATCTGAAACATCTAAAAAATATTCAATTACTAAGTAACATATTGAAATATTAAGTAATAACAATCCTGTAGCAAGTAAACCAGACACGGCACCACCTCTAATGGCAATCTTAAAGGCGCTTTCTGTTGACCATCTCACAGCATTGGCTGCTTTTTCACTAGCAATCGCAACTATTTTAATGCTAAGGAATCCGGTAAAGGCAGAAAAAAATCCACTTGTAAGAATAATTATCGCTGTCCATAGCTCTTGAAGGTTTTCATTAATCAGAATAACAATAAAAATAAATGTTATTGTCAGTACTTTAAAAAAAGTTTTGCTCTGTTGTTTAATATAAAAAAGCGATCCTTCACTTACAAATGAAGATATTTTCCTCATTTTTGCATTTCCGGTGTGCTTTTTATGTACCCATAAGTAATTATAATATGAAAATGCAATCAGAATTAATGAAATTATTACAACTCCATAAAAAACACTTCTAGTCATTCACGACTCCATTTTTAGTAAATTGTTGTTGAGAATTATCTATCTATCCTTTTAAGCAGTTTTGCCTTTAAAACAGTTAAAATGTCAAAATCATTTGAGTTTGTAATATTGCGTTTCTTAATATTTTTTTTAAGTTTATTTATTGCCCTCATTTCTATCTGCCGTACCCTTTCCCTCGTTAAATTCATTGCAACGCCTATTTTTTCAAGAGTTGCTCCTCCTTTATCGGCAATATCGAGCGCACAGGTGTGATTAAGATCCCAAATTTCTTTTTCAGGAAAATTAAATTTTATGGACATAGTGGAAGGATTTACATCAAGAAAAAGATGATACTTGCAGGTAATGAACAGACAAGGTCTTCTCATTCTAAGGCATTCTGCTCTGGTCTTTGGCTTTTTATATCTCTCTATCTCTATCAAGTCTTTGAAAAGTTCGTTACTTTTCACTTCTTCTTTCTGGTCTTTGACTATTTCAGTGTAGTGTTTGCTGATAATTGACCTGCTTTTCATTTAAATCCCTCATGAATATCAAATCTTATAATCTTTTATATTTAAAATATCAGCTACTCTGTTAATAACTCCATTAACAAAGGAACCTGAATCCCTGCTACAAAACTTTCGTGCAATTTCAATTGCTTCATTTATTGTAACTTTATATGGCACCTTGTTGTTGCTATCCAAAAACTCTGCAACTGAAATTCTTAAAATATTTTTCTCAATAATACCTACTCGTTCAATTTTCCAATTTTTAAGAGCTGCTTCAACTAATGATTCAATATAAAATTGATTCATTTTCACTTGATCCAAAAGATATGTTACAAATTCAAATTCATCTTCGTTTCTGCGGTTAGTGTTTACTATATTCAGGTGTTCATAGTAAGCATCCCTAGCTTCAGACAATGAAAGAATCTTGTTAAAATGTAACATGTACATAATTTGCACAGCTTTTTCTCTTGAATTTCTTCTAACCCCAATTTTTTTATCCTCTTACAAATTATTGAACAGAATCTTTTAATTCAGTGTTCCGCTTCTACCTCTTCCTTAAGCGCTTAGAAAGTTTTATCGGATTGATCTTTTTCTTTTTATCAGCCCGTTTCCTTTCAATATGTGTTGCAAATGCACATATCTGTTCATTTTCCCAATGAAAAGACGGCACCTGATATTTAAGACAGAACTTTGTTCCGCTAATTTCTTCTGTTCTGGCACAACCATCACAAAGCTCAACAACAGGACTTCTTCTATCAACATAATGTTTATCTCTGCCAGCCAATTTTATTAATATTTTCGTTTTTTCAGATTCATTTATCATTTCAATCTCCCTTTTTCTGAATTACTTAAATTAATTACAATTATACCGCTCCCTGAGATATCATCGCATCAGCAACTTTTTTAAATCCGGCAATATTTGCACCAGATATATAATTATTGGCTTTAAGACCATATGCCACGGCCGTATCAGCACATGTATCATGAATACGCCGCATTATTTCTTTTAATTTCCAGTCAACTTCTTCAGCTGACCAATTGAAACGGATACTATTTTGACTCATTTCAAGACCTGAAACAGCAACTCCGCCTGCATTTGCAGCCTTCCCGGGAACAAATGTTATTTTTTTAGAAGCATAGCTTGAAGCTTCTGATGTACAACCCATGTTTGAAAGTTCAATAATATATCTGCAACCATTTGAGACAAGTTTCTTTGCATCCTGAAGATTTAGTTCGTTCTGTATAGCACAAGGTATGGCAATATCAGTTGGAATTCCCCAAGGTTTTTTATCAGGATAAAATGCAGCTCCGAACTTTTCCGCATAATCCTGTACTCTATTCCTTCCACTTGACCTCATTGTTATAAGATAATTGCATTTCTCTTCTGAAGAAACGCCGTCTTTGTCATATACATAACCGTCAGGTCCAGAAAGGGTTATCACTTTTGCACCCAGCTCGGTTGCTTTTCTAACCACACCCCATGCGACATTTCCAAAACCCGATACTGCAATCTTTTTTCCCTCAATTGAATCATTCATTTTATCTAACATTTCCTGAGCAAAATAAATCCCCCCGAATCCAGTTGCTTCCGGACGGATCAATGAACCGCCGAAAGACAGACCCTTCCCGGTCAGCACACCTGAAAACTCATTTGCAAGTCTCTTATACATCCCAAACAAATAACCTATCTCTCTCCCTCCTACACCAATATCTCCAGCGGGGACATCTGTATTTGGACCGATATGACGAAAAAGTTCAATCATAAAACTCTGGCAAAAAGTCATAATTTCGTTATCGCTCTTTCCGTTTGGATCAAAATCGGAACCACCTTTTCCACCTCCCATGGGAAGACCAGTCAAGCTGTTTTTAAAAGTCTGTTCAAAACCCAAAAATTTTAATGTATCAAGGGTTACATCAGGATGAAATCTTATACCGCCTTTATATGGTCCTATAGCACTATTAAACTGAACACGGAACCCTCTGTTTATATTAAGCTTCCCTTTATCATCAATCCATGGGACCCTAAAACAGATAATCCTTTCCGGTTCAACAATTCTTTCAAGAACTCTTGATGAGTGATATTTAAGATTTGCAGACATCAATGGACCAATTGATTCAAAAACTTCCTTGACAGCTTGAATAAAATCTTTTTCCCAATAATAACGGGATTTAATATCTTCAAAAACTGAATTTACATAAAGATTCATTTCTATCTCCTAATAAAAAAAATAAATAATTATTGAATCCTGCTGATGATTCTACTTGTGCTTTAGCTCAAAGATGAAAATCTCTTTTGAATCCTGTTTTTTTACAAAGATGGTAACAATTCCACATTTTATCAGGCACGTGCTTTTTTTTCTTTTAAAATCATCCTCCTTTAAAAACATCTTGAGGTTCAGCCCTCAACAATGATTTAGCAAAAGGCATGCCACAAATTAGATTGAAAAACACTAAATTTTACAGCAAGTTAACTTAGACAGAAAAAAGTCTTAATTTGTCAGGGCGATTTGCTCTGGCAAATTGCCCTGACAACAACTTGTGTTGTTGATCCTTATTACTTTAAAAATTCATTTATTGCTTTTGCAGCAGTTTTGCCGTGAAGCATTGTCAATATTACAGTCGCGGCTCCTGATACGGCATCACCTCCTGCAAATACTCCGGGAACTGAAGTTTTCATGTTGTTCATATCAACTGCAATGCCCCCTGCTTTATTGGTAGCGAGGGAAGGGAGGCTTTTGGCAACAATGGGGTTGGGACTTGTTCCGGTTGCAAATATAACTGCATCACAGTCGATCAGAAAAGTTTCGTCTGTATCGAAAATCCTGTTTTTGCCCCCTTCCGGATTTATTTCCGATCTCATTTTTCTAAAAAGGACTCCACCTGTATGTCCATGTTCATTTTCAACGATTTTTTCCGGTGAAATAAGAAACATGAATTCAATTCCTTCCTCTTTTGCATGAATGACCTCTTCTCTTCTTGCAGGCATATCATGCTCTTCCCTTCTGTATGCAACGATCACTCTTTTGCTTCCGGTTCTTAATGCGGTTCTGGCGGCATCCATCGCCACATTGCCTCCGCCAATTACAATAGTGGTTTCCCCGACAAAAAGAGGTGTTCTTGAGTCTTTTTTCCATGATTCCATAAGATTTACCCTTGTCAGAAATTCATTTGCAGATGAAGTTCCGTATAGATGGGTTCCCGGAATGTCAGGAAAATGCGGAACTCCCGCACCGGTCGTAACATAAAGTGCATCGTATTCCTTCAGGATCTCGTCAACTGTGATGGTCTTGCCGACAATTGTATTCATAACCAGTTCCACTCCCAGTCTGCGCAGAAATTCGATCTCACGGCTTAAAATGTATCTGGGAAGTCTAAATTCGGGAATACCGTAAATAAGAACTCCTCCCGGTTTATGAAGTGCTTCAAAGATAACCGCTTTGTGTCCCATCGCCGCAAGTTCACCGGCACATGTAAGACCTCCCGGTCCGCTGCCTGCGATCGCGATCTTTTTTCCTGTAGGAGAGGCGGTTTTTTCAATGATGATTTCATCTGAATAGTTATCGGCAAGAAATCTTTCAATGTTACCTATGCTTAACGGAGGCACAGTCCCCCCTTTCATTTTTCCGAGCGTACATTCTTTCTGACACTGATTTTCCTGAGGGCACACCCTGCCGCAGATCGCGGGGAGAAAATTCATCTCTCTTACGGTTTCAAGTGCTTCAGTAAATTTCTTTTCCGCAGTCAGATTTAACATTTTCGGAATATCAATTCCTACAGGACATCCTTTCACACAAGGAGCATTCTTGCAGTCAAGACACCTTGATGCCTCAGTTACAGCCATTTCCATCGTATATCCGAGAGGTACTTCATCCATGTTCTTTTTTCTTTTTTCGGGGTCGCATAAAGGCATTATCTGTGCCGGAATATCAGTTTTTTTCATTCGTTCCTCTCTTACTGTGATGATGCAATTCTGCAATTATGGTTGTGCTGATGTCCGTATGAGGAAAGTCTTTTTATAAGAGAATCAAAATCAACAAGATCTCCTTCAAACTCAGGCCCGTCAATACATGCAGAA
>Ga0209717_1002321_pt1 | contig 18455 bp, 13 predicted proteins | sample AD_UKC048_MetaG_FD_184418 | JGI IMG/M metagenome (GOLD analysis project Ga0209717, IMG submission 184418) | Active sludge microbial communities of municipal wastewater-treating anaerobic digesters from USA - AD_UKC048_MetaG (SPAdes) (version 2) | ecosystem: Engineered > Bioreactor > Anaerobic >... | reverse complement strand
ACGGACCTTCTTTCCACAAGGCGCTCGACAAATACTACGGCACAGCCGAGGCCTTTAAAACGGTGATCGACGCCTGCCACCAGCGCGGCATCGCGGTGATTCTGGATGCGGTTTTTAACCAGGCCACCGGCGCCAGCCCCCTGGCACAATTATACTGGGATGCTACCAACAACCGTCCTGCTGCCAATAACCCGTGGCTGAACCCGACGGCTACACACGATTTCAACGTGTTTAACGACTTCAATCACGAAAGCCAGGCCACCAAAACCTACATGAAAAACTGCGTCAAATACTGGCTGCAGGAATTTCATATCGATGGTTTCCGTTTCGACCTGTCCAAAGGATTTACACAAAAAAATACCCTCGGAAACGTAGGCGCATGGGGTGCTTATGATGCTACGCGCATTGCCATCTGGAAAAATTACGCTGATTTTATCTGGAGTATTGACCCGGAAACCTATGTCATACTGGAACATTTCGCCGACAACTCCGAAGAAAAGGTACTGGCAGAATATGGTCAGGGCATGATGCTGTGGGGCAATATGTGGGGCGCTTACAAGGAAGTAGCGCTGGCTTATTCGGCCGGCGTGGGTACCAGCCTGGCGGGCGTTTCGTACGTGCAGCGCGGCTGGTCGGTGCCGCATCTGGTGGGTTACATGGAAAGCCACGACGAACAGCGAATAGCATACGAATGCAAGGTAAACGGCAGCACAACTGCCAATTACAATGTAAAATCACTGCCCACCGGTATGCGTCGCCTCGAACTGGTGAGCAACCTGCTTTACACCGTTCCCGGCCCGAAAATGCTTTGGCAATTCGGGGAAATGGGTTATGATTTCCCGATCAACTATTGCGAAAACGGCTCCGTCAGCGAAGGTTGCCGCACCTCTCCCAAACCCATCCGCTGGGACTACCTCGACGACCCGTACCGCCGCCGCCTGCACGACGTGGTGGCTGCCCTGCTCAACCTGCGCAAAAACCACGACGTATTCGAAACCACTGATTTCCAACTCAGCCTCGGCGGCGGCTCACTGCGCACCATCCGACTCAACGGCTCCGACCTCGACGTATTCGTGGTAGCAAACGTGAGCGGCAGCGGACTGGCGACCACCGTCACGTTCCCGAATTCGGGACAATGGTTCGAATACTACACCGGCGACACCCTCACGGTACCTGCCGGCAGCGCTCTTTCACTGTCATTCGGCCGCGGCGAATACCGCCTGTACCTCGATCAGCACATCGATTTGCCGGAAGGCCTGAACCCGACGCCGACGCGTGAAGTGGCCGGTCTGCTCAGCGACGTTGTGGTATGGCCCAATCCTGCAACGGACGATATTGTGCGTATGAATTTTACCCTGGAAGAAAGCAGCGACGTGCGCCTCGAAATCAGCGACGTGAATGGCAAACGGATTGATAGCCAGTTGTTCGACAACCTTCCCGGCGGCGAACAAACGCTCGAGATCACCGACCATCACTGGGAACCGGGTGTTTATTTTCTGACGCTGCGCGACCGGAACGGAGCGGGTTTGGCCCGAAAATTGGTGAAGTTGTAGGTGGTTATTAGTTATCTGTTATTAGTTATCAGGGTGGATAATCCTGGATTTGCAGGTAATTTGGCTTACACTTACAGTGGTAGCGCGGTCTGAAAAGCCGTGCTACCTGCAAGAAAACGGTAGATGCCTCCTCGAGGGGCCTGCCGTCCTTCCGTCCGCCCGATATAAGCGCGGACGTCTCCATATCGGGGTGAACGGAATAACGTTCACCCTTTTTTTTATGTGTTTGGGGTGTGGTGTTTTGTGTTTGGGGCGCGTTGCCCTTGGCCGCCATTATCAATAAGGCCAAGGGCAATGCGCCCCAAACACAAAACACCACACCCTAAACACCAATTTTACCAGACAATGAATTCCGTGCGCCGATTGCTCGTTCTGCCTTCGTTGGTTTCGTTACTGTCGATAGGCTTCGTTTCGCCGAAACCCTTGTATTTCAGGCGGTTGGGCGACAAACCTTTGGTGCAGAGATAATCGTACACGGCTTTGGCGCGGGCTTCCGAAAGTTGCTGGTTGGAAGCGTCGCTGCCCACGTTGTCGGTATGGCCGTTGATCTGAATGCGCAGGTTGGCATTGTTGTGCAGCAGATCGAGCAGGCGGTCGAGTTCGGCCGTGGATTCGGAGCGAAGAGATGCGGAACCCGTTTCGAAAAACACGTTGCGCAGCACAATCGGTTTGCCGGTCATATGCCCGGTCGAATCCAGCGAGATCGGTTCCAGTTCGATATCCAGCAAAAAGGGTTTTTCCACCGTGGCTGTTTCCGTCAGGTTGAAATTTTCGGAATGGAACAGGTATTTTTCCTTGTTCACATACAAGCTGTAAGATTTCCCGGCGGGCAGGCACACCAGGAAGGAACCGTCGGATTTGGTGCTGGCGGACAGGAAAGAACGCCCGTTGGCGAGGTCGTTGAACTCGATTTTGGCTACCAGTGGCTGGTTGGTTTGTGCATCGCGCACCAGCGCACGCACATAGGTAACCGGTTGCGGACGCGCTGCTGCGGGGAGGTCGAAACTGTAAATATCGAGTCCGCCTTTCCCGCCGGCCCGGTTGGTGGCGTAGTAGGCCGTTTTGCCGTCTAGGCTGACCGTGAGCGCCACTTCATTCGCTTTGGTATTGATAGGGTAGCCCAGGTTTTGCGGGGCGCCCCAGGTGCTGTCGGAAGTACGGCGCACCACGAAAAGGTCGAGTCCGCCCATGCCGGGCAGGCTGTCGGAAGCGAAGTACATCGTTTGTCCGTCGGGATGCAGGAACGGCGTTTGTTCCACGCCGCCGGTGTTGATACCCGGGCCGAGGTTTTGAGGTTTGCTCCACTTGCCGCCGGCCTGCCGCACAGTTATCCAGATGTCCTCCTTGCCGCGGCCGCCGGGGCGCCGGCTGCTGAAAATGATTGTTTTGCTATCGGCGCTGATGGTGGGCTGCGAATCCCATTCGGAAGAGTTGATGGTAGCGCTGAAGGGTACGGCAGCCGTCCAGGCCTTGTTTTTCAGTTGCGACCAGTACAAATCGCAACTGCCCTGCGAGCCGTCGTCCTGTCGGTTGCAGGCGGTAAAAACGAGCCAGGAGCCGTCGGGACTGATACTCTGTGCGCCTTCGTTGTCGCGGGTATTTACGCCTTCGAGGGCAGTGGCGGTTTGCCAGGTGGTGTCTTTCCGGGTACTGCTGTAAAAGTTCTCGTCGTTGAATTCGTTGCGGGTAAAGATGAGCGTCTGACCGTCGGCGGTGAGGGAAGGGAAATACTCGTCGGCCTTGGTATTGATGCCTGCGCCGGTGTTGCGGAGCACGAACGGCACCGGTTTTTTCACCGCTTCGGCCGCAAAACGGGCGTTGATCAGCAGCCTTTCGGCCTTGTTTTTATTTTTTGGATTGGTAGGATCCGTTTTCAGGTATGCGGCCAGGTGCTGCGCACATTCGTCGAACTTGTCGTTTTGCCATTCCACCTGCGCCAGAAAAAAGTAGGCTACGGGTGAGAAGTCGCTGCTCAGGGCAATGGCTTCCTCATAGGCGCGCTCGGCTTTGAAAAAATCGCGTAGTTCCTCATACGTTTCCGCAAGCGCCAGTTTGGCTTCGATAAAAGTGCCGTCGGCTTTCAGCGCTTTTTCAAAATAGCCCAGTGCAATGGCCGATTCCTGTTGCTGCATGTACGACTGGCCTTCGCGGAAGGCTTCCAGGGCTTTTTCAGTGGTCGTTTTTGCGGTGTGGTAGTTCTGGGAAAAAGCAACGGTGGTAAGGCAACAAAGTAAAAAAAGGACGAGCAGCGTACGCATAATTTGATTTTTGGGTTAAAAAACGATGGAATGCGGGAGACATTGCAGGGTTTGGCGGTAATTCATGAGAAAATGGTTTTTTGTAAAGATGTTGAAATGAAATGGATCGCTACGGGAATGAAACTAGTATTATGGATATTTTCAGGTCTTCCATACCGCCGAATACGTTCCCTTGACCGTCAAATACGTCTGTCACGTATCCAGATAGGTCATGATACCTATCCTGATACGTCCCCGATGCATTAGAATGCGTCCCGAACGTATTCTAATACGTGTGCTACCTATTGGAATACATCAGCAACCTATCTGAATACATGACGGACGTATTAGACGGTCAAGGGAACGTATTGTACGCTATAAAAGATGTATTTGACCCTCAAAAAGACGCAGAAGGAGATGAAGATGACGTATTGGAGGGTATGCGAGACGGGGATGGATATATCGGGAACGTATTGGGAGACCAAACGGATGGATTACATGATTTCAGATTACATGACGTAAGATTTAAGAGGGCATCGCGGTCGATCTTAAATCTTACGTCATGTAATCTGAAATCATAAATCACTTCAAATAGTTCTCCCCAAAAAACTCCCGGTACCCGCTCAGCGTCTTGTTTTTCAGCACGCGGCGGTAGTTTTCCTGCGTGATGGCGAAAAACTCTTTTTTATAGGTTTTCTTGTCCGTTTCACCCAGAAAACTTTTCTCTTTGCTTACTTCAGTGTAGAAGCGCATGGCCTGTTCGCGGCTATCGAATTTGCGGATCACGATGATCGGTTCGTTCGTATCCGTGCCCAGGAAAATATTGGAAATACGCAGTTGTTCCAGTTTGTGGTTTTCGCGGTTGTAATCCGAAATAGATGCCTTGATGTCCTCCACGCGCACGTCGCCGGTGATGGCGATGAGGAAATAGTGGAGTTTGTCGTCTTCGCGGGTGAAGGCGTCGTCGATGGGCGCCTTGTCCGTTTTTTTCGGCGTTTCGGCCACTTCGAAGCCCTTGCAACTGATCACGCGGGCGATTTCCTTGGCGCGGGTCGATTCCGGGCTGTCGGGGTAGCGGGCGATCACTTCCTGCAAGGCTTTGCAGTAGGCTTCATTGCCTTGCAGGTTGCCGGTGCACAGGGCGCTCAGCAGGGCGAATTTGGCCATGAGCGGGTTCTGAGAGCCGTATTTTTTAGGCGCCTCGATACACCGGTCGTAAGCGTCCTGGTAGTTACCGGACGTGAACGTGGTGTACGTCTGCTCGTAATATTTGTTGAGTTCGGCCTCTTTTTCCTTGGTTGAATTCCGGAAATTGGGGTCGGTGAGGGCGCGGGCGTACGAGCTGTTCGGGTATTTTTTGACCAGTTTGTCGAGGTAATACTGGGCGCGCGGCGCGTTTTTCAGGTCGCTGAACCCGAGGTAGCAGTAATACCAGGTTTCCTTTTCGTAGCGTTCCGTTTCGGGGTAGCGGGTCTGCATTTCTTCGAGCGTAGAAGTGCTGCGCTCGTTGTTTTGCAGGCGGTCGCGGAAAAGTGTACCCAGTTGGTACATGGCTTCGTACGTGGAGAGGTGCAGTACGCTGAGTTCGGCTTCGCTGGTCGGTATGTTTTTGAACATATCGGTCAGTTCGGCATCGCTGACGGCATTGTTCTGCGTACTGTCGCCGGAAGCGACCTCATCACCCGGAACACCGGTATTGGGCCGGTTGCTTCTGCGCCAGTTGTCTTCGAGTTTTCGTTCGCCCCAGGTGCGGTTGAAGTCCTTGCGGCCTTTTTTCAGGAAAGACTCGTTGTAGAAGTAGAACGTGCTGGGTTTGGAGCCGGCCACGGGTGTCGGCGCTTTGGAGGTGCCGGCGATAGCGGCGGTCGCTTTGGCGGCTTGTGCTTTGGCAGCGGCATCGGCCTCTTCCTGGCGTTGTTTTTTGAGTTTTTTACCAAATTCCTTGCGTTCCACGTCCGACATGCGGTAGATGCGCACGATACTGTCGTTGGCGGCAATGGTGGTAATCAGGCGGGCGATATCCTTGAGGTTGGTGGCGTAGTCGCTCACCGTTTTGAAACGCTCGTCCGTCGCCGGCAACACCGTCAGGGTGCTGTCAAAGTAGTTTTTGGCCTGCACGAAATTCTCGGATTCGAAGTACAGATTGGCCAGTTTAAGGTATGATTCGGCTTTTTGCACCGTATTACCCTGGTTGAAATCGAGCGACTGGCGCAGGTACGTGATAGCGTCCTTTTTGAGGCCGTCTTTCAGCGCGATATCGGCCATGGTGTAATAGATCTGGTCGCGGTACTCCAGGTTTTTGGCGTCCTTGATCATGCGTTCGAGGCTCTTGTTGGCATCGGCGCTGACGATCTTTCCATTCGTCCAGCCGGCCTGAATCTGGCGCAGGCGGGCATTGAATTCCATTTCGTAGTTCGGCGCGCTGTTCAGCACCGTTTCGAGCGCGGCATAGGCGCCGTCACTTTGGCCGGCGCGTTCGTACAACTGAGCGAGGATGTAGGCCAGGCGGGCGCGCATCGCTTTTTTCTTCGTGCGATCGATGGCTTTGGAAAGCGGTTCGATGGCTTTGTCGTAGCGCTTTTGTTTGATCCACAGGTTGGCTTCGGCGGTGTAAAGTTCGTCGTGGAATGTTTCCGGGAAAAAGCGGTCTTCTTCCAGTTCGCGGAACAGGAATTCCGCTTCCTCGTATTTATCGCGTTCTGTGAGCGTACGGCCGTACCATACCATGGCGATCGGGAAAGCGGAGGTGCGTTCCATGCCTTTGGTATACGGATTTGCGGCGGTCAGGGTCAGTTCTTCCACGTCTTTTTTAGGCACTTCCGCAGGTTTTACGGGTGCAGTGGTAGTACTTGCAGGAACCTTTTTGCCCGCTTTTTTGGCTTTGGCGGCTTCCTTTTTTTTCTTTTCGCGCTCTTTTTTCTTCTTTTTGGCGGCTTTTTTCTTTTGCCGTTTGGTCAGTTTCTTCTTGACCTCTTTTTTCTTGGTCGACTTCAGTTTGCTCTTGTTCTTTTTCTTGGGGTCATATTCGTCCTTGATCCATTTGAAGGTGGATTCTGCCGTTTCGTAATCGCGTTTCAGGAATTGCGACTGCCCGATGAGGGTGTAGCAGTCGTCGGCCCAGTCGCTGACGCGGTGCAGGGCGATCCCTTTGGAGGCTTTCACGATGACATTGTCCAGGTCGCCACGTGCCGACTGCGGATCGGTAGCGGCGGAAGGGTATACGTCCAGGATCTGGTTGTAATTATCCTTGTGTTCGGCGGCCAGTTTGACTTCCGTGAGGCGGAACAATTCGTCGGCATTGAACCAGTAATTGTACCTGGAAGTGACGTTGTGATAGCCTTTTTTGAACCAGCCGGGTTCGGCGCCCTTCTTTTTTTGCGTAACGCATCCTGCCAGCAGCACGGCAAACAGTACTGCCGATATTTTCCAGAAATTTTTCATCCTACGACTTTGATTCGCCTGATTGATATGAGGAACCATGAATGATTTGAGTGATTTTAAATGACGGCCTTCTTTTCGGTGAAAAGTGCGCGCGGACCTGTGCGACCGTCTTCAAAGGCGCAAATTTTACGAAAAAGGTTGTTTGGGAAATGAATTTTTTTGGCTGATGGGCTTCAGGAACCTGGCAAGTCATCCGATGACTTTAAGTTATCGGATGACTTGCCAGGTTCCTGAAGCCCATCAGCCAAAAAAAATTATCAGAAAAAACCAGAAACGCAGATATAAAGGGTAAATTATTCCGGTTTCGTCAATGAAAATCAATTTCCGTGTTGTCGCCGATGTTCAGGCTCAGATTAATACCCCGAATGCTCGTATCGCTCCCGATGACGGAATGTTTGAGTACCACTTCGTCCAGAGACGTGAAATTGCCGATAATGCTGTCCTGAACGATCGACAACTGGATATTGGCATTGTCGCCGATGGAAACGTGGGGCCCGATAATACTGTTGGCTATCTGGCAGTTGGCGCCGATGGCCACCGGATGAATAAAGATCACATTTTCGAATTCGGGGAGTTTGAACATGTCGCTGGCGTAACCGCGCTGGCTCAGCAGCATAGCGTTGGTTTCCAGCAGCACTTCCTTGCGGCCGCAGTCGAACCAGTTTTGCACGGTAATGGCCTGAAACGGGATATCCTGTTCGATCAGGCGTTGCAGGGCATCGGTGAGCTGGAATTCGCCTACCGTACGCAGATCGTTTTGCATCATGTAATCGATCGATTTGAGCAGCGCCGACACCTCTTTTACCTTGTAAAGCCCTACGATTGCCATATTCGACTTTGGAATACGTGGTTTTTCGACCATACGGATCACCATGTCACTGGAATCGAGGTCGGCTACCCCGAATTCGCGCGGGTCCATCACTTTTTTTACGCCGATGCACGAATGCGGGCATTCCAGAAACTGGTGCAGGTCGACGTCGAAGATCGTATCGCCGAATGCGATAATGATCTCATCTTCGTCTTCAATCGCTTCCCGCGCAGTAATGATAGCGTGGGCAGAGCCTTCCCGGTCCTCCTGGTACACGAATTCCGTTTGCAGGTCGGGGTAAGTTTCTTCGATAAAATCGCGGATTTTTTCACCCAGGTAACCGATTACGAAAACGAAATCGGTGAGGCCTGCCTCCACCAGTTTATCGACAATGAACCGGATAATAGGTTTGCCTGCCACCGGCATCAGGGGCTTGGGCTGGGTATAAGTATGGGGGCGTAGGCGCATTCCGGCGCCTGCAACAGGGATCACGACTTTCATATTCGGCGTATGATAAATACAAAGGTAGGCGCTTTAGAGCATGTTGAGTTTTTCATGCTGAGGCGAAAACAGAAAAATTTTATTTCAGGCAAGGCAAATTTTGCAGTCGGATGCGGGCAATCCGGCGAAAAATTTAACGAAGGCTGAATAAAATTTTTCGTTTGCAGCCCGGCAATGAAAAACTCAACATGCTCTAAGGCATTTCTGGGAGCATTGCATATGGAATGCGCAGGAAGTTTGCCCTTCACCTTCCCCATTTTGCCCAAAACGGAGGAGCAAATGAGGCAAAGCATACCCCTTTCGGCCGGGCATAATTTTTTAGAAAAACCGCTCGCTACATTGCCTAATGCTTATCATTTCCCGCCATACAAGTATGGAAACAATCAATCCAGAAATTCGCCTTTCCGCTCCGGAACATATCGCACCTTCAACCGTCACATTTACCGTCAACCGCATTCAAACCTCTGTTCAGGTTTTGCCCTGGGTAAGTTTGCTCGACGCACTTCGGGATGCGCTGGACCTGACCGGCGTTAAAAAAGGATGCGACCACGGCCAGTGCGGCGCCTGTACGGTGTTGTGCGACGGTAAACGGATTCTGAGTTGCCTTACACTGGCTGTCATGAAAAGCGGATCCGAAATAACCACAATTGAAGGCGTCGCGGAAAGCGATCAACTTCATCCGCTTCAACAGGCATTCATCGATCATGATGCGTTTCAATGCGGTTACTGTACCCCCGGGCAAATTTGCAGCGCCATCGGTATGATGCAGGAAGGCAAAGCCCGGACGAGAGCGGAAGTAAAAGAACTGATGAGCGGCAACCTTTGCCGTTGCGGCGCCAATACGAACATCATCGATGCGATCATGGCTGTAAAAGACGGAGGTACCAATGCATAACTTTTTTTACACCCGCGCAAACAGCATCGAAGAAGCCATCGACGGCATCCGTGTGGATAGCGCTGCAAAGTATGTAGCAGGCGGTACCAACCTGATCGATTTGCTGAAATACAACATTGAACGTGCGGACGTGCTGGTAGACGTGAATCACGTGGAGGTATTCCCGGACGCCGAACAAATGGCAGACGGATGCCTGCGTTTGAGCGCGTTCATGACCAATGCCGATACGGCCTATCACCCCCTGGTCGAAAAAAAATATCCTTTACTCTCGGAGGCTATTTTGGCCGGCGCATCGGCACAAATTCGGAATATGGCCACCAACGGCGGTAATTTGCTGCAACGGACGCGCTGTTATTATTTTTATGACCCCGCCATGCCCTGCAATAAACGCGAGCCGGGCAGCGGATGCCCCGCTTTAAACGGTTATAACCGTATGATGGCTATTCTGGGTACGAGTTCCGAGTGCATTGCTGTTTTTCCTTCCGATATGTGCGTGGCCCTGGCTGCGCTCGGTGCAGTGGTGGAAGTGGAAGGCCCGTCGGGACAAAGGCATATCCCTTTTTCCGAATTTCACCGGTTGCCGGGCCGTACGCCGCACCTGGACAACAACTTGGAAGCCGGCGAAATAATTACTGCCATTTGCCTGCCGCCGGAAGGTTTCTCCCGAAACTACGCTTACCTGAAACTGCGCGACCGCAATTCCTATGCATTTGCACTGGTATCCGTGGCTCTGGCACTGGAAATGGATGGGGAATGCATCCGGGAAGCGCGCATCGCGCTGGGTGGGGTAGCGCACAAGCCGTGGCGGGTGCCGGATGCGGAAGATTTTTTACAGGGCAGGGAGGCAACACCGGGCAATTTTGCCGCTGCCGCCGATCTGATCCTACAGGGAGCCCAGGCCTTCGAACACAACGGTTTTAAAATAGAGCTGGCCAAAAAAGCCATCGTGAGGGCCGGAAAAATGGCGCTGCACCCCGAAACACACCTTCCCGGCGCCCAGCCGCCATCATTCGAAAACCTGTAATCTCATGCTCACACCACCTTTAACAGGACAACCGGTCAGCCGGCTGGAAGGCCGCGCCAAGGTAACCGGCGCTGCCAAATATGCCGGTGATTACCAGGCGCCGGATCTGTTGTACGGCTATGTGGTGAACAGCACCGTCACCCGCGGTACAATCCTTTCTATCGATGTAAGCCGTGCGACTGCTCTGCCGGGCGTTGCAGCCGTATTTACGCATGAAAACCGGCCGCGTCTGGCATGGTTCGATATTCAGTACGCAGATATGGATATGCCGCCCGGCGCTCCGTTCCGCCCCTTGCACGATGCACAGATCAAATACAACGGTCAGCCTGTGGCGCTGGTGGTAGCCGAAACCTTCGAACTGGCGCGTTATGCGGCATCTCTCGTTGAAGTGATTTGTGAGCCCGAACCCTTTTCAACCGATCTTTCTAAAAACCTGGAAGCGGCCAGGCCGCCGAAAGTCGGCATCGCCACATTTCTTAAACCGCCTCCGCCGCGTTCGAAAGGAGATTTTGAAGCGGTTTATAATGCCTCGGCGGCAAAGGCAGCGCTTGCTTTTTCCCACGGCACAGAACACCACAACCCCCTGGAATTATTTGCCACTACCACCATTTACGAAGGAGCAGGCAAACTGACCATTTATGATAAAACGCAGGGAGCCATCAACTCCCAGTTGTATGTCGGTAATGTGTTCGGTCTGCATTATAAAAACGTGCGGGTGATTTCACCTTATGTCGGCGGCGCTTTCGGTTCCGGTTTGCGACCGCAGTATCAGTTGTTTCTTTCCGTCATGGCGGCGCTGGAGTTAAAACGTTCGGTGCGCGTCACACTCGACCGCAAGCAGATGTTTTCCTTCGGGCACCGGCCTCCTACTATCCAGTATACCCGTTTCGGCGCCGATGCGAACGGGAAAGTGAATGCCCTAAACCACGGAGCCATCGCCGAAACCTCGCGGTTCGAGGACTATACCGAAGTGGTCGTCAACTGGTCCCATATGCTGTATCCGGCGGCCAATACAAAAATGGATTACCTGCTCGTGCCGCTCGACGTGTACACCCCGCTCGACATGCGGGCGCCCGGGGGCAGTACCGGCCTGCATGCCATTGAAAGCACCATGGACGAACTGGCTTACCAGCTGCACATGGACCCGCTAGAACTTCGCCTCCTGAATTACAGTGAAACAGACGAAAGCCTGAATCGACCTTATTCCAGCAAGGAACTCCGGCAATGCTACCTGCGGGGCGCCGAAAAATTCGGCTGGTCGGCCCGGCAGCCGCAGCCGCGCAGCATGCGCCGGGGAAACAAACTGGTGGGGTACGGAATGGCTACCGGTATCTGGGAAGCCAACTGTCTGCCCGCCCGTGCGGAAGCAACACTGACTGCCGACGGCAGGTTGCTGGTGAGCAGTTCTGTTACCGATATCGGTACAGGAACCCTGACGGTAATGACGCAAATTGCTGCCGATGCCATGGGCCTGCCCCTCGACGCCGTTACTTTTTCCTACGGCGACAGCAAAATGCCTTTTGCACCGATTCAGGGCGGTTCGTTCACCGTATCCAGCGTGGGCTCGGCCGTAAAGGCGGCGGTAGAGGCATTGCGTAAAAAGATATTCAAAAAAGCGAAAAAAATACCCGGCTCACCATTTGAAAATACCAGACTGGAAGCTGTACATTTCAGCAGCGGAAATGTCGTATTAAAAAGCGATCGTTCGGTTTTTATGGCCCTGGATGCTGTAGCAGCCAGTGAAAAAAACAAAGCCATCCGGGTAACAAAAATGTCGGTGCCCAATGTGCTGAAATTGAAAAAATACTCCCGTGCCACCCACAGCGCCGCTTTTGTTGAAGTGGAAGTGGACGAAGAGCTGGGCGTTATCAATGTGACCCGCGCCCTCACGGCCGTTGCAGCAGGCAACATCGTCAATCCCAAAACGGCCCGAAGCCAGATTCTCGGCGGTATGGTATGGAGCATCAGCAAAGCGTTGCGGGAGGAAACGATTGCCGACCACCGCTACGGGCGTTACATCAACCCCAATCTGGCGGAATATCATATTCCAGTGCATGCCGATGTACACGATCTGGACGTACTTTTTGTAGAAGAAAACGATACTGTTATTAATGCCCTCGGCAGCAAGGGCATCGGCGAAATCGGCCTCGTTGCCATGCCGCCGGCCATTGCCAACGCCATTTATCACGCCACAGGTAAAAGGGTGAATAATTTCCCCATTCATTTCGATCAACTGCTCTGACGATCGGAATGCGGACCAATGAAACACAGCGTTCTAACCAAGTTAATTTTTAACCAGTGAAAGAGATCAGAAATATCCTCAACGCTTTTGCACAAGCACAAAAAGAAGGGAAAAGAGCCGCGCTGGCTACGGTAGTACAGGTAGAGGGGGCGTCCAGCCGATGCCCTGGAGCCCGTATGCTCATAACGGAAGACGGACAACTAACCGGCTCGGTTAGCGGCGGATTTCTCAAAGGCAATGCGCTGAAAAAAGCGCTTCCCGCTATTTTAAAGCAACAAAACAAACTGGTTACCTATGATACCAGCGATCACGACGATGCCGGATTCGGTATCCAAATGGGGTGCAGCGGCATCATCCGCGTCCTGTTCGAACCGATTCAATCCTATAAAATACACAACCCCATCGAACTGCTGCGCCAGGTGATCAGTGTGCAGCAGGATACGGTGCTGGTAAGCCTTTTTTCGCTCGAACGCGACGAGCAGCCGGGCACCTGCCTGCTGTACCGCACCAACCTGCTGCAATCTACCCTGCCGCTGGCGTTTCAGGCCGACGTGATCAAAGACGCCCAGGAAGCGCTGGAAACTCAAACCTCGTCCCTGAAACCGTACCACTGCACTTCTGGAAGGTGCAACGGTTTTATCCATTTTATACAAGCAGAAATCAGGGCCGTACTATCCGGCAGAACGGGCAAACCGCTGAAGGAAAACTTGCACCATAGCCATAGCGTTGTGCCGGCAACGGCGGCTTTGGCTTGAACGGAAAACGATTTCAGGCATGCCAAATAAGCCTGTTTCCCACAGATTGCGGTACTGTTTTTCCCCAGTTTTTCCCTCAAAAATTCTGGAATTGTGGTAAAGTATCCCCTTCTCGGCCTGGCATGCGGTTTTCAAATAAAAGGCATGTGAAACACCGAAACACTCCACACTAACCCCCAGGCCATCCATAACCGGAATGATAGTTTTCCAAAGATTTGAGAGAGTGTTCAAAGTGCAGTATATTTTTATAAATCTGATGTTCATCAAATATGTAAATCATACTTGCATTCTTGAACGCTCTCCTTTTTTAACCATGAAAATAAGCGGTAGGTAAAACGGGAAAGGCTTATAACCGCCTCACTGTCAACCGAATACCATTCTATATATAGAAGTTGGTTTTTACGCCAACCTCCACTATTTATTGAACAGAGTGCTGATTGGAGACATCGTCTCCCGCCGGCACTCTTTCTTTTTTTTCTTAAGGAAATCTCAAAATTGACCTTAAGAACAAAGGGCAGATACGATGCAGCGTTATAGCGGTTTCATTTATAAACATCGCCTATGCCCACGCTGCGTTTTCCTTTATTGCTCACTGCTTTTGCCGGTTTATTGACTTTTTCTGCCTGCCAGAAAGAAATTACGCCCTCCGAAAACGCCGGAACGGAAGTTGCCACGGTTTCGACGGAAGAATGCCCCTCGCTTACCGCCCACCTGGCGGAAGCCGATGCCGCACAGCAATTAAAGCATACGCAACTACTCCAATATTTTACGGCGGACCAAATTGCCGATCTGCAAACCAATGTCTGCCTGGCTAAGGAAGCGCCTGCGGTGGAAGCCGGCCTGGAGGAACGTGCATCGGGTTTGAAAAACCGTTTCTGGACGCCGGGCGCCACCATTCGCGTTCGGTTTATAAACGGCAGCGCTTCGCTGCAACAAAAGGTGTTTTCCTGGGCAAAAGAATGGGAAAACTACGCCAATATTCATTTTTCACAGGTCAGTTCGGGTGCTTCCGAAGTGCGGGTGCTGTTCGGCGAGGACGGCCACTGGTCGTACATCGGTACCGACAACGCAAGTATAGATGCCTGCGACGAAACCATGAGCCTGCAACTGACCGACCAGACGGCCGCTACGGAAATCCGCCGGGTGGCCCTGCACGAATTCGGCCATGTGCTGGGCCTGCGCCACGAACACCAGCAGCCCGCCGCGTCTATTCCCTGGAACACCAGCGCCGTGTACAATTATTACGCTCAGCAGGACTGGACCCGCGCGGAAGTGGACGAGCAGGTGCTGAACAAAAACACGGCGGAATCCACGCAATACACCGGTTTCGATGCTTCTTCCATTATGGAGTATCCGGTTCCCGCCAGCCTCACCACCACCGGATTTTCTATCGGCTGGAATACACAACTTTCCAGCGCCGACAAGTCGTTTATCGGCCTCATGTACTCTTCCCAACGTATGCGTATCCGGCATGCCGCCACAGGATATAATTCCAACGTGACTTTCCAGTTGGCAGGAATTAACCACACCATCAAAGCGGGTGAAACCATGTCGGTGCCGGCTCTGACAGGCACTAATTCATTGTCGATTTACGAGCAGCCTTCGGGTTCGTGGGTGTGGGACAGTTATGCGCCGGTGTACGGGAAGAATTACAAGATTGTGCGGGTGGGCTCGACAAATAATTTGACGTTGCAGGCCGAATAGAGTGTGAGAAAGTGAGAGCGTGAGAGAAATGAGATGCGTAGAGTAGACCGCTTCGTGTTCCGTCCTGAAATAACTTTACAGGTTACCAGATAACCGCTATTCCTTCAGATTCGTATTGTTTTATCTGCTCGTCCTTGCTCAGGATGGGGTATAACCGTATCCAGTAAATAAATCATGAGGCGAGAAAGTCTTCTTCTGTCATTTTAAAATCCTCATGAAAAATGGCCTTGGCTTTACCCTCCAGTAATCCAAGCGGACGCTTTTTGCCGGGACGTGCGGAACGCGGGACCAGATAAGCAACTACCTCCTTTTTTTTACCGAAGGCAATCGCAATTTCCTCCCCTTCTTTGACCCACTCCAGAATCTGTGAGAAGTTGGTCTTGAACTCACCTACAGTAAAGATTCTCATGTTTTTTTACTTGCAAAAATGCATTTTGCTTATCAACTAGTCAAGCAGGAATGAAGTGTCATTTTACATCCCGCCTGTTTTTGCTCTAAACTTGATCGTAAATGTTAAAATTTAAAATTTTACGACAGTTGTCGTAAATAAATTTGCAATTACGACAACTGTCGTATTATCTTTACTTCATCATTAAAAACGATACAAGATGTCCGATAAAATATACGAACCTACCGAAGCGGAACTGGAGATTCTGCAATTGATCTGGGAGTTGCAGCCTGTTACCGTGCGCGACATTTATGACCGCATTGCTGCCAGAAAAGAAGTGGGGTATACCACCGTATTGAAACAGATTCAGCGGCTGACCGAAAAAGAGGTGCTGATAAAAGACGACACGCAGGGAGCGCACCTGTACCGCGCCGCTGTGCAGGAAACGGAAGTAAAACAGCAACTGGCGGGAAAAATGATGCAAACCGCTTTCGGCGGCTCGGCGCTACAAATGATGATGCATGCATTGGGGCAGGACAAATCTTCTCCCGGAACGCTGCTGGAGTTGAAGGACTGGCTGGATCAGCAAATCAACAAGGAAAAGAAATAATACCGTTCAAGCCGAATCCATACTTTTTATGATACAAATTCCTGAATTCTGGACCATTCTTACGCAGGCGCTGGGATGGACAGTGCTCCACTCTATATGGCAAATCAGCCTGATTTTCGTGATTTTCAAGGCGTTTTACTGGCTTTATGAACTGCATAACCGTGCAGGATACGTTTGTGCCCTGGTTGCCATGAGTCTGGCGGCTGTCTGGTCGGGTATTACTTTTTTTGAAGAATTCGAGCGCATCCAATCGCTCCATGCCCTGCAAAGCGAAGCGTCTGCGGCGGTCGTTTTTCCTGAAAACACTCCGCTACAACCGGCTGCTTCGCCGCTGATTTCTCCTCCGGCATCTCCCGAAATACCGCTGAAAGATAGTATCATAGACTGGCTGGAAAAGCAGTCCGCTTTGCTCGGGTGGATCTGGTTCCTGGGTGTAGCGGCGCTTTTCCTCCGTCTGTTGGGCGGCTACCTGCTGGCGCAGCGTTTGCGGTCCAAAGGCACTTCGGCCCCCAATCAGCAGTTTTCCGACCTGTGCCGCCAATGGTCGGACCGGCTTGGCGTTCGGCGAAACATTCAACTGCTTGAAAGTAAATACGTTACGGAGCCGCTGACACTCGGCTTCTGGAAGCCCGTTATTCTGTTCCCTGCGGGCATGTTGTTGCAATTATCGCCTGTACAGGTGGAAGCGTTGTTGCTGCACGAACTGGCCCACGTGCGCCGCTACGACTATCTCGTCAACCTGCTTCAGTTGAGTCTCGACACTTTTTTCTTCTATCATCCCCTGTTTTGGCTGCTTTCAGGTGAAGCCCGCCGCCGTCGCGAATATTGCTGCGACGATACGGTGTTGCGGTACAGCCGCCACCGCCTGGAGTATGCACGCACGCTGACCGAAATCAAACTAAATCCTGTTCACCATCAAAATCCATTTGCCATGAATGCGCTCGGAAATGACCATTTCAGTATCCGTATCCTGCGTATCGCAGGTATTTCTGCCCAACGCTCCAACCGCTCCGCTCTGTTGTTGCTGGTATTATTACTAACCGGCATGACCACTATCCTGTGTGTGCCTGCCATTACAAATGCGGCTGCGCCGGGTGCATTTTCGCTCTACCCTGAGCCTGTACAGGGGCTCGATGCGGCTTCATTTTCCGGGCAAAACGGCTCCAATCTGGTACAGGCGAACAAATCGAACGCTGCGCCTAAAAGCCAGGCCGTACCTGCTCCGGCTGTAACGGAAAACGTGCTCCCGGCGCCTGCGATACCCGACACCTCAGCGCCCGGCAGTGCCGTAGCCATCGAACTGAATAAAATGAACGTGTGCTACATCGGCGTCGACAATCCGCTGCAAATTGCAGTGGACGGGGTGCCTTCCAGTCAATTGAGCGTTCGTTTAAAAGGAGAAGGCTCCATTTCCGGCAGCAACGGCCAGTACGTCGCGCGTTTTTTACAGCCGGGCACCGCCCAGATCGAAGTGTATCGTCAGCGCGGCGGCACCCAGACCTTGCTGGTTTCGAAGGAATACCGTATCAAACGTGTTCCGGACCCCATACCTGTTATGGGCGGAATGAAAGGGGGAGCAATATCTCTGGAGCAGTTGCTGAAGTATAAAGAGTTGACTGCCCTGCTTGCCAATTTCGACTATGATGCGGTATGTAATGTGGTGGGTTTTGAAATTACTATCCTGCCGGTTGGTACGGATGCTGTTTCTATGCCCGTTCAAAGTAACGTTCTGCCGGAAGCAATGCGCGAAAGGATGAAAGAACTGACTCCCGGCGCGGCTGTCTTTTTCGATGATGTCCTGGTAAAATGCCCGGGCGATGGAGCCGCACGCAACATTGGTGGTTTGGTTTTTAAAATAAAATAAGACCCTCAAGAGGCTTTTTATACCGTTCATTTCCATTTAGCCTTGTTTTCTTTACCTTGGCATAAAGAAAACAAGGCTAAACCACTCGAACATGGACAGAAGAAAATTCCTCCACGACTCCGCGCTCGGCGCCATCGGATTTTCCCTCCTGAATAAAAACCTCGCCTGTTCGCGGCTGAAAACACGCCCGAAACCGGGTCTGGGCGTGGCGCTCGTCGGCCTGGGTTATTACAGCACCGACCTGCTGGCTCCTGCACTGCAACTGACGCAAAACTGCTACCTGGCCGGCATCGTTACCGGCTCGCCAGAAAAAGCCGAACGCTGGCAAAAGCAGTACAACATCCCGGAAAAGAACATTTACAATTACCAGAACTTCGATAAAATCGCCGATAACCCCGCTATCGACGTGATTTATCGTATTGCCGCCTTCCAT
>Ga0209717_1002316_pt1 | contig 18477 bp, 16 predicted proteins | sample AD_UKC048_MetaG_FD_184418 | JGI IMG/M metagenome (GOLD analysis project Ga0209717, IMG submission 184418) | Active sludge microbial communities of municipal wastewater-treating anaerobic digesters from USA - AD_UKC048_MetaG (SPAdes) (version 2) | ecosystem: Engineered > Bioreactor > Anaerobic >... | reverse complement strand
AGTTAGCTGTCAGATTGAAAGAATCATAAAATCCATATTTACCCCAGATCCGGTCGCCATATTTTTCGATCATATTCCGGGCGGTCGGGATCACGATCTCCGGGGCAAAAGGCAATGATGACAGGGGGCCGTAGGGGGCGATGGTTCCATCGTCAAAATAATTGTAATCAGGCCCGGAGGTCCCTCTTCCGGCGTAGCCGAGAAATTTATAATCCCCGAAGTTGTACTTCTCTGTTGGGCCATCGCATGCCGTAACGCCCCAGCAGAGCGAATCATAGCCCACCCATCCGTATGGATTACCGACGGCGTAATTCCGTTGAACATATGTAGCCCGGCGGGAATTCTCAAAATAATCGATCCCTTTTGCCGTCATGTAAGTATCGGCGAGTCCCCGGAAATCGATGAAAGCATGAGAGAACTGGTGACCGAAGAGCGGGGGGAAGGCAACGTGGGCTAAACCCTGGTACGGCTCCATCCACTTGTAGGTGCTCAGCCAGGCGTCATATCTTTTTTCAGCGTCCTTCATCCCTGTGCCTGCCGCCAGCACATACAGCAGCAGCGCTTCGTTATACCCCGACCATCCCCAGTCGTGGAGGCCTTTTTCCGGGGTCCATCCCATGGAGATGGTGTTGGCAAACCTTCCGGTGTCGGGCATGGCAAAAAAGTCCCACTCCATCCGGCCCAGCAGTTTGCCTGCTACCAGCCTTATCTGCTGTTCTGTTTCATTGTCCTGGTCATAATAATTACGGGCGAAAATGATCCCCATCATCAGCAATCCGGTATCGATCGATGAGAGTTCGCAATTCCAGGTTCGCTTGCCGGTGTCCATGGTAAGGAAATGATAGAAAAATCCTTTATGGCCCGTTGCATCTACTCCATCGCCTTGCGTCGAGCCCAGGAAGAAGTTGAGGGTGTTGAGGGTAATACGGGCAGCTTCCTCCCTGGAAATGTATTTTCGTTCGGCGCCAATGGCAAAACAGGGGAGGCCGAATCCGGTGGCGGCAATGCTGGCCGGCGCCCATTCTGCCGTCCGGTCTTTGACAATGCCCCAGTCGGGATGATGTTCGTGGAGAAAGAACAGGAAGGCCTTCCGTTGGATCGAATCAAGCATTTGATCGTCCTCAGGTAAAACATTGTGCTTGATTTTTCCTGAGGATTTATATTTTTCAATAATGATTGCAGATTCGCAAAAAATAAAAAGCAGCATAGCAGAAACAACTATGCTGCTGATCTTTAAGATGTTGTTCATTTTTATTTTTACTTAGAGTCACTAAGTAAAAATAAGAAAAGTATCAATGCCCGTGGTGCCCCTGATCTGATTCAATAACTTTATGAAGTGTTTCCAGTGTATGGGTATAATCCACATATGAAGCAACGAATTGACGGCCAGTTTCCGGATCACGGTCTTTAACTTCATAAAGAGCCGCTGCTTTCTGGAATTTCTCGCGGAGGACAAAATTGATGTGGTTGCTTAACTTCTGTAAAAGATCATCCGGAGAGTGGTTTTCCAAAGCAAGGTCAGCCATGACAACAATGGGAGACGCGCTCCCCGCAGGCTTCAGCCCGGTAAATGATTCCCCTTCACTTTGCCGGTGCAACCTGACCAGCGTTTCGAGAAAGTGCTCTTCTACAATAGAATAAATCTCCTTATCGCCACTCTTTAAGGCTATGGTTTTATTAAAAAGTGAAATAATTTCAGGTTCATCCTCTGCAGGGATCCATTTTAAAGCAAGTGAAACATTTTCAGATTCCAGGGCCTTGATGGCATCTTTAATGAGAGGTCCGTCGTATGAGTCGCAATGAGCGAAAGAGTTCAGGCTGAATGATATTGCAATCAGCACCAGGAGGAAGGAATGAATAATTAATCCGGTTTTCATGTCTGTTTTCTTTTAATTGTGTGATGATCAAAAGTAAAACAGATGCAATATTCAAGATGTAACAAATGTTACAAAATATAATTCTTTCCGGAATGCTAAAAAGATAGCCTGGATTCAGGAGGCCACCGTAAATCGTTGCCTGTTACTGTCCCATTTGATGTAACGGGCGTATTTGTTATCTGCAATAAATTCAAGGTATTTTTCTGCCATCAGCGGATTGGTTGCCATATACGTTTCAAAAACAACCCTTTTCCCGGCATGTTTTCGAATAATTTCCAATCCTTTTTGCTCTTTCCTTGACAGGTTTCTAGAAAGTTTCCATTCTTCTGCGGGCGCTTCGGTTTCAAATGCCCGGTTATTGTTCCTGATGCCAAACATCTTCATAGGTCAGTTGCTGTTTAGTTTGATTAGTGTTAGACATATTACACGTACAGGAAGTACGGATTATTCTTTTGTATGATTAATCCTGAAGAAGATAAAAGGTATTTTTTCGTTGAATCCTTGTTAATAATAGCTCGTCCCGTCCCAGCAATGGGTGCAAACTTTGTCTTTCGGAAGGCCGATCGCTTCGATCAGGTCGTCGAGGCGCTGGTATTTGAGGGTTGTGACATTGATCCTTTTCCTTATCTTTTCGATCATGGCTTCGTATTTTTCCGTTCCCGGGATGGCGTAACCGGCCAGGTCGACCTCATCGGTGCCTTCCAGCTCCTGGATGGCTTTTCGTCCGGCCAGGTCGAGGGTGGAGCGTGACCTGGAAAAATTGAGGAAGGTGCAGGGATAGATGAGTGTGGGGCAGGCCGGCCGGATATGGACCTCTTTCACCCCGAAGTCATACAGGATCTGGACCGTCTCTTTGAGCTGTGTGCCCCGAACGATCGAGTCGTCGCAGAAAACGATCTTTTTCCCGCTGATCAGCGACTCTACGGGAATCAGTTTCATTTTCGCCACCAGGTCACGGACCTCCTGGCTTTGCGGCATAAAACTGCGCGGCCAGGTCGGGGTATATTTGACGTAAGGCCGTTTGAAAGGAATTTTCTTTTCGGTGGCATAGCCGAGCCCGTGGGCTATTCCAGAGTCGGGGATGCCGGCGGCGAAGTCAACATCAACCGTATCGTCTTTGGCCAGCGCAGCGCCACAACGATAGCGGCACTCCTCAACATTGATTCCTTCGTAATCGGAACTGGGATAGCCGTAGTAAACCCACAGGAACGCGCAAATCTGCATCTTGTCGTTGGGTTTGCGCCGCTGCTCATAGCCTTCGGCGGTCATGAAAACGATCTCCCCGGGCCCGAGAAACTTTTCTGTCTTGTACCCCAGGTTAAAAAAAGCACTCGATTCGCTACTGGCCGCAAAAGCGCCTTCCTTCCGGCCGATCACCACGGGCGTCCGGCCCAGCTTGTCGCGGGCGGCATACAAACCCTCCCGCGTTAGTAAAAGAATGGAACAGGAGCCTTTAACTTTATCAAATACATTTTCAATGCCCCTCTCAAATGATGATTCTTCATCGATCAGCATGGCGATCAGTTCCGACAGGTTGGTCCCGCCGTCGCTGATCACCCCAATCCCACTGTTGCCATACATTTTACTGAGATCGGGTTCGAACTTGGTCCGGAAATAGGAGTTTTCGATATTGTGTATCGCCCGTTTGAACTCTTTGGAACTGAGCACGGCCATTCCGCCCCGCTTTGTGCCGAGATGGGAATTGTAGTCGGTGCCGTAGAAGAGATCGGAGACGCAGTCTGCCCGGGAAATGATTCCGAAGAATCCGCCCAAACGATTATTTTTTGGTTGGTTAAATGAGTTTTTGCGATCCGATGAAACTATAAGAAAAATGTAATGGATGACCAACCTGTTGAAAAGTAATATTGAACAAAAGTTTCAGGATTGTGACATTTTTTTCTCAGATGCTTAAACAAATCTTCCGGAAGCTTGTTTCATCGACTCGGGTATCAATATAGATACATATAAGTTATTAGATATCATGTGTAAATTAATTTATAAATCTTTAAACAGTATGAAAATGAGAATTCTTATTATTTCCTTGATTATGATAGCGTTTTCGGCAGTGTCGCTGAATGCGCAGAGTGTAACAGCCGATGTGAAGAACTCCTCACTGAAGTGGCATGCCAAAAAAGTTACCGGTGAACATTACGGCAACATCAGCCTGAAATCGGGCATGATGGAGATGAAAAACAACCAGATCGCCGGCGGGAAGTTCGTTATCGATATGAACAGCATCACCTGCACCGACCTGACCGATGCGACATATAACGCCAAGCTGGTCAACCACTTAAAATCGGATGATTTCTTCGGTGTGGCAAAACATCCGGAAGCGAAGATCGAGATTGTGAAGGCATCGGCGTTTGTCAATGGCGAATCAACAGTGGATGCAAAGCTGACGATCAAGAACATCACCCATCCCATCTCCTTTAAAGTGAAGCAGGACGGAAAATCCTACACGGCTGAGATCACTGTCGATCGTTCAAAGTATGATGTCCGCTACGGTTCCGGTTCATTTTTCGACAACCTGGGCGACAACATGATCTATGATGAATTTACGATGACTGTGAAAATTCTGGGTAGTTAAAAATCAAAATAGGATGCTCAGAAACCTGAGCATCCTTGCTTATCGTTTCTTCGGAATCACATTTATCACCATTATTTCATCGGTACCCGTAAAAGTTGTACCGTCATACCGGGTACCATCCAGGGTCAGCTCGTTATAGTCACCGATAACTAATCCCGGCAATCCAACAATCTCCTCCATTAAAAATTTCGCCACGAAGTTCCCGTTATCATCGGCTTTCCAGCTATTGATAGCGACTCCATTCATCGACACTGTTTCGGCATCCACCAGCCAATATGCTATTTCCGTATGAACCGTGACTACCTGCCCGTTGTTCTGCAAGTTGAGTACATTGGGAGAAACCTGAATTTCAATAATATCCTGTGAGAAACTGATGATCGGGGTTAAGATCATCACAGAAAAAACCATCAGGATAATGGCCCTTTTGCTTAACTTAATTCTTTTCATGTCGAATTTTTTTAATTGTTTTGAATAAAATACAGGATGACGGAAGTACCTTTAGTACGCGTAGCATTAGTAAATCTTTCAAAAAGTACTCTAAATATAGCTATTAATCTATCTTTTTATACAATGTAATCTGGATTTAAGAATATTATTTTGAAAGATTGAGTTTGCCGGAGCGTATAAAAGGTTTGATGTTTATTGAAAGCTAATTCATCTGTTTAATGGCCGGTCGAGATGATTATAACCCCGGAAAGTTGTAAAGGATTAACAGATAAGGACCTGGCAAGATTATCGATAGAGAATCTTGATTATTTCTCTTGTTTGTTCCTGCGATATGAAGAGAATATGCTCAGGTATATCCGGCGGATTTCGGGAGCAGATAAAAATTGGGCGCAGGATATCCTGCAGGATGCTTTCATAAAAGTTTGGAAAAACCTCAATGACTATGATCAGGGACTGAAATTTTCAAGCTGGATATACCGGATCGTTCATAATGAAACCGTTTCCTCAATGAGGAAAGGAAAATCTTTTGGCAAAAATAAAGAGGTCGATATCGATTTATTCCGTAATACCCTTTTTGAAGAAGTTGTTGATCAGACCGACCAAAGCCCGGATCCGGGAAAAGTTATTCAACAAATAACGCAACTTCCTGTCAAATATCAGGAAGTGATGATGTTGAAATTCCTTGAAGGTAAAAGTTATGACGAAATTTCAGATATCCTGCGATTGCCGGAAGGAACTATAGCCATCAGGATAAGCCGGGCGAAAAAAATGTTGAGACAACAGCATCATGAATGAGATTGTTAAAAATAGAAATATGAATAACGCTTCCAGGATTATAGACAGGATCAGGAATGAAAATATAAGACCCAGTCCTCGTTGGAAATTCAGTTTAGTAAATGGAATTTCCTGGCTGGGATTCATCCTTGCAGTGATTTTCGGAGCACTGGCATTTTCAGTGATCCTATTTGCTATTCAGCAGGTCGATTTCAATATTCTCGCGTACATGCCGCGATCATGGTTATCTATGATACTTAGTCTGGTCCCGCTGATATGGATTGTTTCCTTACTTCTGCTGATTATTCTTGCAATATTTATTTTGAGGAATTCCAGGAAGGGGTATAAAATTCCGCCACTCAACCTCATCGGGTTTTGTGTGTTTATAAGCATGCTTGTCGGCACTGTATTTTTCATTACCGGTGGGGCAGGATGGCTTGAGCAGTCGTTTGCATTGCGGGTCAACGCCTACAGGAGCATTAATGAAAAGAAACTGGATCTTTGGATGATGCCGGACCAGGGATACCTGAGCGGCAGAGTGGAATCTGTGGAAACAGCTAATTTTGAGCTGCTTGATTTTAATGACCATTCCTGGCTAATTGATTACTCTGAGGCTGATATTCCTCCGTCAGTCCATCTGCAGGCGGGCGAAATCATTAAAATAATCGGTGAAAAGCAGTCTGAGAATGAATTTAAAGCGTTAACAATCAGGCCATGGGGTGGTGGAACAGGCCGACAACATAGGCATCATGGAGGAAAATGAAAGATAATTTCGATGTTACGTATTATTGAACATAACGGATTTATTAACTACAAAACTTTATTATATGAGTAGATTGTTCAATTTAACGGTTAAGGTGGCTATTGCCGTCTTAATACTAATGATTACCGCAGGAGCCTGCCAAAAAGAGAATAATTCGGTTTTGGCGACTGAGAATGAAAAAGTGCAGGCTAATATCACCGAAGATTCACTCGATTGTTATTGCCTTATAAATCCTTCCCCGACTGTTTCAGAAGCTGAAATTGAGATACTGCTGTTCATGCGGGAGGAAGAAAAACTGGCTCGTGATGTTTACCTGGCTATGCATGAGTTGTATGACATTCCTATCTTCAAAAATATAGCCAAGAGCGAGCAACATCATATGAATCAGGTTTTATGCCTGCTGCAATTTTACAATATCCCCGATCCGGCATCTCCCGATACAGGAATATTTGCGAATTCTGATTTGCAGACGCTATATGGCAGCCTTGTGCAACAGGGTAATATTTCTCTCATTGAGGCACTTAAAGCCGGTGCGTTGATTGAGGATAAAGATATCTTTGATTTGGAATCAGACATGAACCAAACTGAAAATCCGGCGATTCTAAATACATTTTCCAGGTTGTCGTGTGCTTCAGGGAATCATCTGCATTCATTTACAAAATGGCTTACCAGCAAAGGGATTACGTATGTGCCGCAATTCTTAAGCCAGCAGGAGTACGATGAAATAATTACTTTGCCTCACCAGTTCTGTGGCAACCGGTAAAGTTTTTATACCTTTACTGAAAAATCGCACCATGAAGATTTTTCAAACCCTTATTAATCTTATAAATGCCACTGCTATAGTGGCTTTTTTATTTCCGCTGAATTCGTTCTCCCAGGAATGGGAACGGTATGAGATCGATATCAGCGAATGCTCGGTTGTATTGCCTTCGGAGCCGGAGTGGTATTACGAATATTCACAGGACAGCAGCTTTGTCTGGAGCGGTGAGGTGCAGCAGGGGAATATGTTTTTCGGTGTGATTTGTATCGAGTTCGCCGTGCCTTTTGATACGGAGGAATTTGATGAATATGATCTCATCCTGATCGCCGAGGATTACCTGGATTATCTTAAAGATCAATTCAGTATAACTTCTTTTACCGGTTATGAACATGTCTCATGGATAGATTCAGAAACCGGGGGAACCGGAATATCCGACTACTGGACCGACGCAGAAGGCGACCCCTGGGCCGTACAATGCTGGATCGATCCGTACAACCTTGCGGTACTCTATATCTATAGCGACCCCGAAACCGATTTTTCCGACTATGAGGAACACTTCTTCAACAGCTTCTGGTTTCCCGAGGAGTAAACATATCGAAGCTGTCTAAAAGTACAAATATTCGCTTTTTATTGGTAGTCCGACGACTCAAGCCGTCGGTTCCATCTTTGTAAAATTCTTGGAACCAACGGCTTTAGTCGTTGGAGCACAAACTAATATCAGGCCATCAATTTTGGAAAAGAGACTTTTAAGACCACCACTTATAATAAAATCATTTGATTTTTAGTACCTTTGAACTCGTTTTAAATTCATTAACCCGATGAAAAAAATTACTGTGCTCTTTGTATTGCTGTTTGCTGTATTTCAGTCGTTTGCTGCTGACTGGACTGCCATCCGCTCCAACAACCCTGCCCCGGGACAAAAAGTCCTGATCTCTTCCGGCCTCGATCAAAGTATTATCACTTTTAAAACCGACGGATTTTATTCCACCACGGTCAATACCCCGCAAGGCCCGGCTGTCGTTATCTCACTTGATGAAGCGACTCCCCTGTTGCTGCAGGGTGCTCCCGACCTGCCGAAACTTACCGCTTCCGTCATCATTCCTGACCTGGCGGAGATGCAGATTGAGGTGATTTCCGCTCAATACCAGGACTTTGAAAATATCTTTGTCGCTCCCGGCAAAGGAAACCTGACGCGCGACATCGATCCGTCGTCGGTACCTTATACCTTCGGACCCGAGTACTCCACCAATGCCTTCTTCCCGGGTAACCTGGCCGGAACAAGAGAACCCTATATCATCCGTGACTACCGCGGTCAAACCGTGATTGCCTACCCTTTCCAGTACAACGCAGTAACCCGCACCCTCCGCGTTTATACCGACATTACGGTTAAAATCAGCTCCACCGGCCATTTGGGTGAAAATCCTTTGTATAGAAACGAAAATGACGAATCTATCGATGCCGGTTTCAACGCCGTTTACCAGCGGCACTTTTTAAATGCCATGGAAAACGGCTCCCGTTACAACCCGGTTCCGGAATACGGCAACATGCTCGTCATTTGTTACAGCGCATTCCTGGATGCCATCCAGCCTTATGTCGAATGGAAAAAGCAGATCGGCTACCCGGTGGAGGTCGTGGATGTGGCAACCATCGGCAACTCCAATGCCATCAAGAGTTTTATCGCCAACTATTACAACACCAAAGGCCTGACTTTCGTGCTGCTGGTGGGCGACGCCGCTCAGGTGCCGGCATCATCTACCTCTGCCGGCGATTCCGATAACAACTATGCTTATGTCGTTGGCAGCGATCATTACCCCGACCTTTTCATCGGCCGGTTCTCCGCTGAGAACGTGAACCAGGTACAGACACAGGTGCAACGAACCATCATGTACGAACAGAACCCGCCGGTCTCCGCCGACTGGTTCTCCGTCTGCACAGGCATCGCCTCAAACCAGGGTCCAGGCGATGACAACGAATTGGACTACGAACATATCCGCAATATCTCCAACAACAAGCTGATCCCCTTTACATACACTTTTGCCAACGAACTGTTCGACGGCAGCCAGGGCGGCAATGACGAAGGCGGTAACCCGACACCGACGCAGGTGGCAGCCGACGTGAACGCCGGTACCAGCATCATCAACTACACCGGTCACGGCAGCGACGGTTCATGGGGCACCTCGGGATTCTCGATCAGCGATGTTAACAACCTGGTCAACGACAACCTGCTGCCTTACGTATGGTCGGTAGCCTGCGTGAACGGTAATTTTGTCGGTGGTACCTGCTTCGCCGAAGCATGGCTTCGCGCAACACACAACGGCAATCCCACCGGCGCCGTGGCTTTCCTGGGATCTACCATCAACCAGTCGTGGGATCCGCCAATGGCCGGCCAGGATGAAATGAACGATATCCTCGTGGAGACCTACCCGAATCAGATTAACCGCACTTTCGGTGCCTTATCGATGCATGGCTGTATGCTGATGAACGACGAGTTCGGCAGCGCCGGCGTCGAAATGACCGACACATGGACCTGTTTCGGCGACCCCAGCGTTATGGTGCGGACCGCCATGCCGGTCACTATGACCGTGACACATGATCCGGTCCTTTTCCTGGGGGCAACCCAGACCATGATCCTCTGCGATCACAATGGCGCCAGGGCCACGCTGAGCCTGAACGGCACCCGGCTGGCTACCGGTGTGGTGGCCAACGGATCGGTCACACTGGAATTTGCGCCCCTGGGTGAAATCGGCACGGCCGACCTTACTATCACCGCATTCAATACTTTGCCCTATATGATGGGAATTGATATCATCCCGGCTACCGGACCTTATGTGGTCATGAATTCCTATCAGATTGCTGATGAGGCCGGAAATAACAACGGCCTGCCCGATTACAACGAATCGGTCGGAATGGCAGTGGAACTCGAAAATGTTGGTATTCAGGATGCAACGGACGTTCTGGTCACCCTGGTTACGGACGACCCTTACATCACGATCACCGATTATAGCGAAACCTATCCGCTTATCCCCGCCGGAAGTACTGCATCGGTGGAAGACGCTTTTGCTTTCTCGATTTCCAGCGATGTGCCCGACCAGCACCAGGTCATGTTCACCATTACATCCATCATGGGCGACGAAACCTGGCAAAGCATTTTTATGTTGAATGCCAATGCCCCTATCCTGAATATCAACTCGATCACGATCCTGGATTCGGAGGAGGGCAATGGCGACGGAGAGCTTGATCCGGGCGAAAGGGCTGACCTTGTTATCAATTACAATAATACCGGCCATGCCGTAGCTTACGATGTGAATCTTTTTATGGAAGGACAATCGGGCTTCGTGGAAATTTCCAACCCCGACCAGAATTTCACATCAATTGGCTTCTTTGGCGTTTTTAACAAGACCTATACCGTGGTTGTGGATGAAGACGTTCCCGAAGGGATAAAAATTGATTTCGTGAATGAACTGACAATGGGTGATTTCATGATGAACCGTGTTTTCCCGCTGCGGGTGAGCGCAAAAGTCGAAGACTTTGAAACGGGCAACCTGGAGCAGTTCAACTGGCAAACCGGCGGTAATGCTGCCTGGCAGGTGGTGAATTCATATCCCTATGAAGGATTCTACTGCCTGAAATCCGGTACGATATCCCATAGCCAGACATCTGAAATCTCACTGGTTTACAACGTAATGGAGGCCGACAGCATCATTTTCTACCGTAAAGTTTCTTCCGAATCATCCGACCAGCTTAAGTTTTACATCAACAACCAGGTGGCCGGAAGCTGGTCGGGTACGACAGGGGGATGGAAGCGGGAAGCGTTTGCTGTCAGCGCCGGCCAGAAAACTTTCAAGTGGGCTTATGAAAAGAACAACATGGGCAGCGGCGGTTCCGACTGCGCCTGGCTCGATTATATCATCCTCCCATCGCCCTTTGCCCTGACGATCTGGGCCGGAAGCGATAACTCAGTATGCAATGGCAACAGTTATGAAATTAACGATGCCTATGGGACCGATTATGAGCTGATTGAATGGATCTCCTCGGGAAGTGGAACCTTCGACGACAATACCAGCATGCATCCGTTGTATACTCCAAGCGGCCAGGATCTTAGCACCGGCCAGGTTGCGCTGACACTGAACCTGTGGGACGATGAAGGCAGCATGGTGACCGATGAAATGCAGCTCGGATTCCGTGATGTCCCATCAGCTCCTGAACAACCTGATGGATTGTCTTATGTTGATGTTGCCACAGTGGAGACTTCTGACTATACGACAGACATAATGGAAGAGGCTGATGATTACAATTGGACTATTGATCCTCCGGTGGCCGGCGTGATCATCGGGAACGAAAATACGGCGACCGTGAGTTGGAATGCCGAATTTACCGGTGTTGCATATATTTCGGTGACCGGCGGCAATGCATGCGGCAACGGCGAAGTTTCGGCTGCCCTGGAGGTGCAGGTGGTTAATTCCATCGTTGGTTTAACGGAACCGGATGATCCGGCTGTTTCCATCTTCCCCAATCCGGCATCCGGAATCATTCATGTGAACCTTTATTCTATTGGAAGTTACAATCCGGTTGTTCGGCTGGTGAACATGATAGGGATTGAGTTGTTTAATTCGGGAGTGGTGAATAATGTTAGCGACATTGTTATTCCCGTTTCCGGATATGCTCCGGGAGTTTATCTCCTCTCGGTCAATACCGGTGACCGGCAATTGACCCGAAAAATTATCATAAAATAATGATCTACAGGATATGCGCTTTTTCGGTCATCTTGATTCTGAATCTCTCCGCTGGCGGACAGAATAGAGTGACCGGCATATCCTTGCTGAACTATACCGGTGAAATCCGCTACGTTCCCGATGTCATGGGATTTGTGGTGGTGGCGGATAATCTCAATCTTTCTGTTGATCAGAAGCAAATTCAGCGTGACGAAATCATCCTCTTTCCCGGCTGGCCTGTGTCGATTGGTGGAAGCAATGAAAGGGGAGGGGTTTATGCCAACCTCGACGGTGATGAGGATTTTGAGTTGATTTACCCTGCCGGAACAATGTTATACGCATTAAATATCGACGGAACGGCAGTTGAAGGGTGGCCCCGGCAACTGGATCACCCTACCGACGGATCAGCGGCTTTCGGGGATATCGATGGCGATGGAGCGGGCGAGATCGTGGTGACCACCCATGAAAATGCCACCTTTGCTATCGGATCGGTTTATGCGTTCGAGACAGATGGAACAATGGTAACCGGATTCCCAGTGGCGACCGAGGGCGGCGGGATCCGCACCCCGGCCCTGTCGGACCTCGACCTCAACGGAGCGCTGGAAATCGTGATGACGGTCAGAAAGTGGCCGGATGGCTTCGTCTATGTTTTCAAAGGAGATGGAACAATGTTCCCGGGCTGGCCGCAACGGATGGATTATGTCCCCGGTTCGGCGGCTGCGGCAGGAGATATCGACGGGGATGATTACCCCGAGATCATTGCAGAATCGTATTACCGGCTGCATGCCTACAACCGTTTCGGCGACTTATTGCCCGGATTCCCTTATCTTCCCGGCGAAAACCGGGTATTTTCCTATTCCACGCCAGTATTGGCCGATCTTGACGAAGACGGTAACCGTGAGATCATCTGTGGCGATCATAGTATCGGGGATGGAACGGGTGCCGTGCATATTGTACGGTACAACGGCCTTTCATTACCCGACTGGCCAAGGTTTACCGTAAGCTGGGTCTACAGCCCGCCGTCGGTTGCCGATATCGACGGCAACGGCCTGCTTGATGTGGCTGTCGGCGATCAGACACTAAGCGAAACCCCTGTGAACCGGATATACGCCTGGACTGCCATGACCGGCGAAGCGCTGCCTGGATTTCCCGTTGAAAATGTCCACGGTATCAACAGCCAGATCCTCCTGGCCGATGTCGATGGCGATGGGATGGTCGAACTCATTACCGACGATAACACCTCGAATGGAAAATATGCCGGTTTCAACCACGACGGAACCGTTGCCGAGGGCTGGCCCCTGGCACTGGATGGCACTACCTTTTTTATTAATCCGTTTGTAACCGATATCGATTTTGACGGAACGCTCGACATTTCCGGTGCAGGATACATTGTGGGCGCCGGTCTTACTAACGTTTACCTCTGGAATACCGGCAAGGATTATGTGGAAGAGAACAATCCCCTTCCCATATTGCAATACAATACCCGGCGCAACGGTGTTTTTGGCGATACGCTCATGGTCGGGATCCGGGATCATAAAGAAAAAATGACCGGGAAATGGAGCTTAAGTCCAAACCCGGCCAGGCATATTGTTTCAGTGCATTTCTCCGGAAACCCTGCGAAAAGTCATCCCGGCAAGACTGTATCCATCAGGGTATTCAATTCTTCAGGAGAAATTTATCTTTCGGAATATTATCCGGAAAATCCACCCTTCCTTATTAACCTGACCGGTTTCCCGCCAGGTATTTATTTTATAAAGATCGAAGATGAACCCACCGGCGGAGAGACCCTAAAAATGGTTATACTCCCGAAATAAGACGATTAAACCGACGGCTTTAGTCGTCGGAAGAAAATCCCGGATTAAACCGACGGCTTTAGTCGTCGGAAGAAAATCCCGGATTGAACCGACGGCTTTAGTCGTCGGAAGAAAATCCCGGATTAAACCGACGGCTTTAGTCGTCGGAAGAAAATCCCGGATTAAACCGACGGCTTTAGTCGTCGGAAGAAAACTCTTGAGGGTGTCTCAAAAGTCTTTTATTTAACCACAAAGGCGCACTAAGTACATCACAAAGGCGCACTAAGTATCAGATTATCAAATAATAAACTTCGTGTGCCTTCGTGAAATCCTTGGTGTTCCTTTGTGGTTTATTACTTTTGATATAGCCTCATATTGATTATAATTTCATCAGAACTTTCCGAACTTGAACGTCACGGCTGCGTTGAACCCGTTCAGCATGTCTTTCGGCAGCCCGTCCATATTAAGATTGGTAGTAATTCTGTATGATGCGCCAACACCGATGCGGAAGAACTTGATCACATTGAGTTCGATTTCTACTCCCGGTTCGACTACAAAGAATGAATCCCAGTTATAGTAACCATAATAATCATAATTGTAATCACCATCGCCGTATTCATATGAGTCCCTGTGGAAGATCGACTGGTCGTCAAGAATAAATCCACCCCCGCCGATCAGGATCGGGAAGGAGACATGGACGGGGAAATTCGGGGCAATAATGGGCTCGATCAGCAGGCCACCGTAACCGCCCATCAGGTAAAACGCAGTATCGTCCGTATTCGGGAAATTGCCCTTAATGTATGGATTGCTGATGAAGGAGTTCCCGGCTACGCCGATGGTAACGTGATGATCGATCAGCCAGCCGGCACGCCCGCCAAGGGTGATCACATTTTCATTTTTCATTTGTGTATAGCCCACCGAAACACCGATATATCCCCCATGACTGATTTTCTTACCGGTGGGTTTGAATAACGTTTTCATATCCTGGACCGGCTGTTCCTGTCCGAACGATAAGGCGAAAGATCCCATCACCAACATTACGAGTAAAAATGCTCTTGTTTTCATTATTTTAGTTTATTAGATTTCTGAAAAATATCTTAAATGCTTTCTAATTAAGAATTAAGAACTAAAAATTTAAAATCTTAAAAGTTATATCTCATATGAAACCCGAAGTCCCAGAAATTGACACGCATCAGGAACGGCCCGTACATCTCAAAGAAAGGTTTGAAATCGACGGCTAAACTGATAGGTGCAGCCTGGAAGACATATTCCATACCCACGATCCCGTCGAGCCCGAAAGCCATACCGGTGTGCCATTTGTAATAATCATCGTAATAATGATCGTTTCCGTAAGGATCATAGTATTTATCGTAATCATTCCAGCGGACAAAACCCACATGGACACCTCCTCCGAAATACAGGTGCATATTTTCGATCCTGTTAAAATAAAGTGGTTTTCTTGATTCGAACAGGCCGTACAGTTGCAGTCCCCCGTTGCGAAAACCCAGGATGCCCTCAAAGGCAAAATCATCTTCCGTGATAACCCGGGCTGAGAATCCCGTCGTATTGCCAAACCGGAAACCGGCTTGCTTCCTGTTCTCCTGCGCTCCGGCCTGTATCACCGAAAGCATAAAGAGGGTGACAATAAGTAGCTTTGCTGATATCTTCATAATTATCAGGATTTTATGAGGTTATTACCGCGGATGGATAACGTTTCCTGACCCGGAAATATTCGTTTCGATAATAGGATTGCCCAGGTAATAGACATCACCGCTGCCCGAAATGGTGACATTCAGATAATCTTCAACGGTCAGGTACATATCGCCGGAACCGGAGATCCGTGCGTAGCAATCCTGTAGAGTCAGGTCATAGGCCCTGACCGATCCCGAACCGGAGATATTCAGGTCGCCGCGATGGGCTGATCCGTAAAACTCCATCTCCCCCGAACCGCTGATCTTCGCATCAATAGTATTGCATTCGATCCCGATTTCCATATCGCCCGAACCCGATATCTTACATTCCAGGTCATCTGCAATACCTGAAAAAAAGATGTCACCCGAACCGCTCAGATCGATATCGATATCGCCTGTATTGATGTTTTCGGCATGCATCAGTCCCGATCCGCTCAACCTGATCTTCTCGATCTCGGGCGTATGCACATAAACTTTCATGGGGTAGTTGTTGTGCAGGTTGTCTCTCGTGTCGATGACCAGGGCCGACCCTTCGATCCGGGTCCGGATCAGCGGAATTAGGTTGGATTCGGCTTCGATGATCACTTCGCCACTGGCATCCTGGATAATGTACACATCAAAATTCCCTTCGTTAAACACATGGCTGAAACCGGAAATGGCCCGTGTGTCGGTCTGAACATCATGGTTCCCTTCAATAACATGCCAGGGCTTGTAACATCCGGTGAAGAATAACCCTGCCGCAAACAGTAATAACAATACGCTGAATTTCTTTGTTTTCATAATTTATTCTTATTTTGATTTTTTTATTAAAGACAAGATAAAGGACAATAGGTTACTTTTTTTTTAAAAATTATGATTCCACCAGGTAAATTTTTCCCGATTTAATATTGATGATGATGGGAACCTTTGATTTATTAATGTTTCCGGAAGTGATCACCGCCCTGAATGTTTTTTCCATTCCTGCCACAGGATCTTCTTTTTTGCTGAGTACAGTAGCAGGAGCAATGACCTGTGACCGGTCGTCGCGCGTTATATCGAATTCATAGAGCCTTTCCTCGTCATAGTAAACCGTCACATCGGAATATTGCGAATGGATATCCATCCTGACAAATGCCGGGGCAACCTGTAAAAGTTTGAGATCACCGTAGCTGGTCTTCAGGTTGATCCGGGAGTTCACATAATCGAGATTCAAATATGAGAAAAAAGTCTCCCCGGTTATTTCTCCGGCTGATTTGACCTGGAATCGGTCGCGCTTGGAATCGAGGTGCACTTTCTTGCAATTGTTGATATAAACCTTTGAAGACCGGCTGTCAAAAGTGAGATCTTCCGCCATATCAAGGTTAAGCTCGGCATAGCCAAGAACTATGGTTGCGTTTTTGATCTTGTCGATGGTAGCATTGCCAAACTCGATCTTCAGTCGTGTCGGGCCGGAGAAACTGTGACTCTTCAGGTCGCCGTTCGACAGCGTAAAGTCAACTTTCCCCGTATGATCGGTCGTGTAGATATTTCCGAATTTATTCTCGATCCTGACATCGTTACCGGCGGGAAAATAGACCGTGTAATCGATGCGCGTATTGGTACCGCTGCTGAAAATAGTGCTGGCCACGTCGGCCATCTCGCTCCAGATGGTGTTCTGCCCTTCGAATACAGTCTGGGCGATTACGTAATAAGCAGTCGATTTGAAGTCGAAATCGATATAATCATAAATTTTATCGACTTTCGATTGCTTGTTCGACGTAACCGACAGCTCAATTTGAAAGACCACCGAATCCTTTTCCCAGGGAATAAGATGGATATCACCGTATTTGTTGATGACCTGCACCTCGGTATTGGGTGCGATCCGGAAGGCTTCCCTCACGGTGCGGTTGTTCTTGTAAACCTGCGCGGCCAGCGGGAAGCTGAAAGCCATACAGGCTATTACAAGAAGGTATTTATAATTCGATAGCAGCGTCATGGCTTGTGTCGTTTTGTGGTTCTTTTGATTCTTTCAGTTGCCTGAGTATATCTTCCAGTATGTCGAGCTTAAGACGGTAATTCTGGATCATGGCTTCGATGACTTCTTCATTGGCGGCATTGTCCTTCAGATCTTCTTTCAATTCTGTAAATACCCTGTCGAGGTCAACCATTTGAAGATCTACCTCCCGCCGAAGGTCAGGATCGGCGGCAGCCAGCCGGAACACTTCGTCTTTGGTGTAACTGATCCTTGCCGTGTAATACGCCTCTGCTTCAATCAGTTCGCGGGCGATAGGGGAGGCCTCTTCGTTAAGTCCAGCCATGAAGCTTTCCTGGTTGTTGTTTCTCGACGACATATAATCGTGGAAGAAATAAGAAGCAATGAAGATGGCGACGCCGGCGGCAACTTTCCATCCAATGCTCATCCAGTTGGGCCGGATGACCGGGGCCTTACGGGTGTCTATCCTTTCCCAGAGCGATGGGTCAGGCTCCATGTCGTCGAATTCCTGACGGTGCTCAAGCATGTATTTTTCCAGTTTATCAGGACTCATATGGCTGATTTTTTAATATTTCTTTAATCCGTTGTTTGGCGCGCATGTACTGTGTCTTGGAATTGGATTCGCTGATGTTCAGTATCTCCGAGATCTCCTGGTGGTCATAGCCTTCCAGCAGGTAAAGCGAAAATATCATCCGGCTTCCTTTGGGCAGATCTTCCATCGCCTTTTTAATCCGTTCGGGCGATAACCCGGCCGATTGGTCATCGGTCAGGTCCTCCGCATCCTCAAACGGCGACATGTCGTCAAAGAACTCCAACTGGGTTTTCTTGCGCTTGATCTCATTGATGCACCGGTTGATCACGATCATCTTGAGCCAGGCGCCGAAGGTGGATTCGTTGCGGAAGCTGTCGAGCCGCCGGAATGCTTCCGAAAACGACTCCTGCAGCATATCCTCGGCATCAGCCCGGTCGTTCATCATCCGGTTGCAAATATTGAACATGGCTTTGGCGTATTGCCGGTAAAGCTGGTACTGCGCCTGCCTGTTCCCTTTTTTGCTCCGCTCGATGATGTCTCTGCTGATGTCAGCCTGCTCCACGTTCGATAGCCTTATTGGATTATTCACT
>Ga0209717_1002310_pt1 | contig 18509 bp, 16 predicted proteins | sample AD_UKC048_MetaG_FD_184418 | JGI IMG/M metagenome (GOLD analysis project Ga0209717, IMG submission 184418) | Active sludge microbial communities of municipal wastewater-treating anaerobic digesters from USA - AD_UKC048_MetaG (SPAdes) (version 2) | ecosystem: Engineered > Bioreactor > Anaerobic >... | reverse complement strand
TTCGGGTCATCTCGGATGGAGCGGAACAGCATTTCTGATTTGCCCCGAGAATGATATTGTCATCACAATCCTTACCAACAGAACCCATTCGATAAAATATAAACCGGAAGATTTTACCAACATAAAAGCATTCAGAAGAATAGTTTTTGATGCAATTCTTTTAGAAGCAGGGAAATGAAAAAAGCAATTGCTTCTTGACAACCATGCTAAACACTATATTGTTTTTGAGGTATTTGATGAGATCAGAGGCTCAAATGATTCGACTGAAAAGGTCTTTTCTGCTGACAATTCTTATTTTAACGCTTATACGATTGGCTCTTCCGCATGAAAACAAAGCGGTTCTCTGTTTCAGTAACGACGGACAACTTTCAATTCGCGAAACACAGCATTCTCTTTGCAAAAGCTCTCACCATGATCCGGAGTTGTCAGAAATAGAGTTCCATGATCACGACCATTGCACTGATGTTGAAATTCCTTCTCTTAGTGCCAAAATCAATACAACAAGAATTCTAGATTGCCTTGCTTATGAGCCTTTCTTGAACTTTAAGATTGTTTTGCAATCCGGCACTCTTTTTGAAAAGACTCCTAAATTACAAAGCCTTGTTGATCACGGAAGACAAAAAAGACTGAACATAATTTCCAAAACGGTCTTAATCTGTTAGACTCAATATAACACATCAATATGATTAGCTTTTTATTGTTTTAAAAAGGGATTTTTAATATGAAAAACTCAGTTTTCTCTCTATCTATGTTTTTTATTGTGGCTTTCCCGGGTATTTTGCATTGTGATGATGAAGTTGAGCTGATAAAAAGCTTTTTGAGCACCCCTTATGAGGTGGAGCTTATCAAAACAGGCAAAAAAGCGGTAACTGCCAAAAGTAAGCATGATCCTTATATGAAAAACCCTTCCTTTTCAATGAGTATTGAAAAGCCTTTTGATGACAGTTCCTATGCTTTTAAATTTGCTGAGTTCGGTTTTGAATTTGATGTTTCAGGCAAATATATTCTGGGAAAAGAAGTTGCCGGGTTTAAAAAATTGCGGGCCGGAGAGCAGATCAAAGCATCATTGGTAGAAAGTGTTGCAAATTTCAGAGCACTTCTGGCAAAGTTTTTTTATCTGAACAGGAAAAAGGAGATAATAAAAGTATTTGAGTTGAAAATAGAAACACTTTCAAAAGAGCTTTCAATTCTTGTCGAAGGAAAAAACAGCTCAAAGTTTGATCTGATGAGGATAGAGTCGCAGGTTTTGTCGCACAAAAGGAAATCACTGGAAATAGAGTCTGAACTTGCAGCTGTAAGGTCACAAATCCAATCTTTTTGCGGAATTGAAATAGATGAGTTGTCTTTGCAAGAGCCCGAACTGATTGAGTTTGAAGAACTGAAAAGAAGAGCTTTCCTGGAAAATCCCCAAATAAAACAAATTCATTTTAATTTGTCAGAGTCGGAAAAAGAAATGGCAGTTGAGAAAAGAAAAACAATTCCCGATCCCGGTCTTCAAATAGGTTTTATCCATGAAAAAATGCAGGGAGTCAGTTTAGGATTCGGAATTGATATAGGAATAAGTTTTGATCTGCCTTTTTTTGATTTTAACAGAAAGGGTGTTGCTGAATCAGTTTATGAGAATCAGCAGAAAAAAATGGATCTTTTTGAAAAAAAATTCTTTGTGGATCTGCAAATATCTGAACTTTACAAAAAAGCTGATCATCTTATCAAAGGGTTTATTCCTGATCAAAACAAAGACGACATTTTGGAGAAAAGTTTTTTCCTTTACAAGGCAGGTGAGATTTCAGTGAGTGATCTGATCTCAACACTTTATGAAGTTGAAGAGATCCATTTTTCCGAAATTGAAATAAAAGAAAAGATCCATTTTTTAACACTTCAACTTTATGCGGCAGCGGGTTTTTTTGAAAATGAGAAAATTAATGATTTAATCGGTGGAGCTGTAAAATGAAAACATCTGCATTTATTCTTTTTATTAACATACTTTTTGCGGGGTGCACTCACGATCATGAAGATCATTCCGGTCACGACCACAGCAGAAAGGAAGAACCGTCATCTCAACATCACGGCAATCATGATGAGGAAATAAAAAGTATTCATTTTAACAAAGAAAAACAGGTCCTTGCCGGGGTTGAAACAGTGATGCCTGAAATGTCTGAAGTAATGGAAAGAGTGTCTGTCCCTGGAATTATAAAAGCTGATCCCAGATATTCATTCACAATCTCTTCAACTTCAAGGGGAATTTTTTCATATAGTGCATCCGGTGATCTTTTGCATGAAGGAAAGTTAGTGAAAAAAGGGGAAATCCTTGCTGTTATTTATCCGGTTGCTCAACAGGAGCACTGGACTCAAATAGAGCAGGCTCACAATCTTGCTGTTGTAGAAAAAGAGTTTGCACAGAACGAATATGAAAGAATAAACGATCTTGCTCAAAAAGGGGTTGTGCCTGAAAAAGAACTTTTAATTGCAAAAAATAATCTTGAAGCATCTGCTCAAAATCTGAAATTTGCAGAAAAGAGAGCATCTCAACTTCAGGGAGGAAGAGAAAAGTCCATTCAGATAAAAGCTTCTGTGAGCGGAGTTTTAAGAAAAATATTTATTAAAAGCGGAATGCTTGTTGAATCAGGAGAAACTCTTTTTGAAATTGTTGTTCCGGATAAACTTATGATCAATGGTGAAATTTTAAAAGGAGACATTCCGTCCGGCTCAAAGATCATGTCGGTTTCAGTAAAGGCAAGTGACAGTGAAATGACGGTGATCACCAGTGCAGATATTAAAAACAGGACATACACATTTGATTACACCACAAAATCATCAGAGATAGTTTTCCCTTTTGAGAGTTCAGGATTCTATATAGGAGAAAATGTAGAAATTATTCTTAGAACAGGAAAAGGTGTGCCGTCGCTTACTGTTACTTCTTCATCTGTGATAGAAATAGCGACACGGCCTCATCTTGTTATTATGAAAGAAACGGAAATTTTTGAGATAATTCAGGTGGATGCCGGAGCCGATGATGGTTTGAAAGTTGAAATTTTAAAAGGTCTGAAAGAAACGGACCGAGTTGTTTCAAAAGGGGCTTTTGAGATTTATGCAGCAAGCAGAACAGAATCAATGGATGCTCATGCCGGACATAATCACTAGCTGGAGAAAAAAATGTGGGATTATATAATTAAATGGTCATTGAATAACAGGACAATAGTTTTTGCCATTGCGGTTTCTGTTGTGATTTCAGGGTTTTATGCGACATATACCAGCAAGCTTGATGCATTGCCGGATATAACAGCACCGACTGTTACCGTGGTTACCGATGCAGGCGGACTTGCCCCCGAAGAGGTTGAGCAGCTTGTAACTTTTCCGATTGAAAGTGCTTTGAACGGTGCCCCGGGTTTAAGGAGACTCAGGAGCAGATCATCTGTCGGAATGTCAATCGTGTGGGCTGAATTTGAATGGAACACCGATCAGTACAAGGCAAGGCAGATTATTTCAGAAAGACTTCAATTGGTTTTAAATCAGCTTCCTTCAGAGATCAAGACACCTGTGATGGCTCCTATTTCATCAATCATGGGAGAAATAATGGTAATAGGGCTGACAGGCGATAAAAATGTTTCACCGATGGAGCTTAGAGACATTGCAGAGTGGACCATCAGAAAAAGAGTGCTCGGAATTCCGGGAGTTGCTCAGGTAACTCCGATAGGCGGAGAGATCAGGCAGGTTGAAATTATTCTGAATCCTGAAAAAATGAGGCAGTTTAAAGTTGGACATCAGGAAGTGATAGAAAGGATTAAAAATGCAACCGTAAATTCAAGTGGAGGTTTTTTTGTCAGCGGCTATAGTGAATATATTGTAAGAGGACTCGGGAGGGCTGACGATTTTGAAGATTTCGGAAAGACCGTAATTAAAAAGAGCGGCAATGCACAGGTGTTACTGAAACATATTGCTGATATTGGATATGGACATCCTCCAGCCAGAGGAAGTGCTTCGATCAACGGAGATCCCGGAGTTCTTCTCACAATTCAAAAACAGCCGGAAGCTGACACGCTTGATCTGAATGAAAAAATCAATGAGGAGCTTGACACCCTGTCAAAAACACTGCCTGAAAATGTTAAGCTTTTTCGCGAAGGTTTTAATCAGAGCAGCTTTATTAATACAGCAATTTCAAATGTTACCAGACATCTTTTTGAAAGCTCTGTTCTTGTTATTTTTGTTCTATTTCTTTTTCTTGCAAGCAAAAGGGCTACTTTGATATCGCTTGCAGCTTTACCGCTTTCTCTTTTTTCAGGAATAATAGTTCTAAGGATCATGGGGGAATCTATTAACACAATGACTCTGGGAGGCTTTGCAATTGCGATCGGAGCATTGGTTGATGATGCTATTATTGATGTCGAAAATGGATACAGGAGACTTCGTTTAAGGGCGGCACTGCCTGAAGATCAAAGGGACAGTCTTTTTGATAATGTCTATAAGTCGTCTGTAGAAATAAGGAGTTCTATTGTTTATGCCACATTTATCATAGCGATAGTTTTTGTTCCGCTTTTTTTTCTTACAGGTCTTGAAGGAAAACTAATGCGGCCTCTAGGCTTAGCTTATGTCGTTTCAATTATTTCTTCTCTTCTTGTTGCAACTACTGTTACACCTGCTCTTTGTATGGTTCTTTTAAGAAATGTAGAGCCTTATGAAGAAAAGAAGGAAAGCTTTCTGACAATTATCCTGAAAAAAGTTTACACGCCGATCTTAAAGTTTTCTTTAAAAAATGCAGGAAAGGTGACTGTCAGTGCAGTTTGTATAACTTTTGCTTCTGTTGTCCTTTTTTTACACTTCGGCAGAGATTTTATGCCTAAATTCAATGAAGGGAGTTTTTCAATTACTGCGGCCACAGTTCCCGGAGTGTCTCTTGAGCAGTCAACAAAAATGATAAATCGTCTGGATAAAGCTGTCTATGGCCTTGATTTTGTGAAATCGGTTGCCCGCAGAACGGGAAGGAGCGACGAAAAAGATGAACATGGACACGATGTTCAGGCAAGTGAAATGGATATAATTATTGATAATTCAAAAATCAGCAGAACCGAAGCTGAGAAGATAATTAGAGAGACTGCTGAAAAAATTCCCGGACTTAAAGTAACCGTCACTCAGCCGATAAGTTTTAAAATAGCTCATATGAACACTGGAGCAGAAGCATCAATTGTTCTTAAGATTTTTGGAGAAGATCTTGGAAAACTGAGAGATCTGGCTCAGGAAGTTGAAGAAAATGTTCATGAAATAGACGGGCTTGTCGATCTCAATATTGAACAGTTGACAGATGTTCCTGTTCTTAATATCAAGCCTGATCTGAACAAACTTGCCTATTTTAATGTAACTTCAGGAGAGTTTACATCATTTGTTCAAACTGCTTTTTCAGGTTCTGAAGTTGGAAAGTGGTGGGAAAAGCAGAGATCTTATGATATGGTTGTTAAATATCCAAAGTCATTCCAGACTGGTATAAACAGCATGAAAAGAGTGCCGTTTGATAAAGACGGAGAGCAGTTCATAACTCTTTCCACACTTGCACAAATTGAAAAAACGATCTCTCCCAATGTAATTCAAAGAGAGAATTCTCATCGAAGGATAACGGTGACGGCTAATGTTGCCGGAAGAGATGGAAGAAGTGTTGTCAACGAAATGAAAGAGCAGATCGAAAAAAATGTGGAGTTTCCGCAAGGATATTATCCGGTTTTCGGAGGAGATTTCAGCAGCGAAGAAAAGGCGAGCAGAACAATTTTATGGCTTTCAATTTTTGCGATAATCATCATCATATTAATGCTGACAGTGCTTTTCAAGTCATTAAGCGATGCATTGATAGTAGTGGTCAACATGCCTCTTTCTTTGATCGGAGGTACGATCGCAGTTCTTTTTATGAACGGGATAATGACCGTTGCGACACTTGTAGGATTTATAACTCTTTTCGGAATAGCTTCAAGAAACGGAATAATGATGATATCTCACTACAAATATCTTGAACAAGTTGAAAAATGTTCAAAAGATGAAGCAATCTTCAGAGGAAGTATTGAGCGGCTAATACCCATAATGATGACAGCGCTTGCCACAGCATTTGCATTAATTCCAATAGTTATCGGACTTGATGAGCCGGGAAGTGAAATTCAGGCACCGATGGCTCTTGTTATTCTTGGCGGAATAACAACAAGCACTTTTTTAAATATGGTTGTGCTGCCCAGTATTTATAAATTGACTAAGGCTTGACGGTTTTTATTTGTTTGAAGAACATAATTGTTTGGAAGTTTTCAACTTATCTTGATTTTGCCGAGCTTTTTTAGCAGAATTTCTTTGAGTTAACGGTCTGCGGGATGGTTGTGAATGAAAATGAAAAATATCATCGTACTGCTTCTTACTGTTTTCTTCTTTTTTTCAGCTTGTGATATCGAAAAAAGATCTGTTGCCATTGATGAATCTGTTCAGGATGAGGATGTTGAGATAATGAATGATGAAGAAATGGTTGATGATGAACAGGTGCTTGAATTTGTTGAAATAACAATGCAGAAAGTGTCAGGAAATCTGAGTCAGAAAGCAGTTGTTGATGTTGAAGAGTTTAAAGTTGAAAGGAATTTAAACCATGTTGACACCTCTTTTTTCATTCACATGAACGACCTTGAAATTATTGCAAAAAAGCTTAGAAACGAGATCTTAGAAAAAGGATGTCATGATTGTTCTGAAGACGAAAATTATCTTTTTGCGGTTACTTCAAAGAATGATGAGTGCTGTGTTTATGATGAACAGGTGATAAATGAAATTGCAAAATATCTCCTTATTCCGGTAAATTCTATGCTCTGGCCTTTTGCTCCACAGGATGAGCCGCATAATGTCGGTCACACAAGTGTCAACATTCAGCACTACACTAATAAATATGAAGAGGCCTATTTCCATCACGGAGTTGACATCATAAAAAATGAGCCGGAAAAGATCTTTAACATGTATGACGGAAGAGTTGAAAAGATTGGTTATTACAGGACAGAGGAAGTGGGAGAGAGCAAATATTATTTTGAAGTTGTCGTGCAGACGGTGAACGGATTGAAATTTGAGTTTCATCACACAGACCCCGAAAGTGTTCCGGATGCCGTATATGAACTGGAAGGGACTGATAAAGTTTTGAAAGCAGGCGAAGAAACAGGCAAAATCGTTTTCTGGCCGACACCTGATTCTTTCAGCGGAAAGCTTTTCCATCACATTCATTTCAATGTCATTACAGAAAGTGGAATAAAACTCAATCCGCTGATAATGATGACTCCTCAGAAAGATGACACTGCTCCTGAAATAGAAGAGATATATCTGATCGATCCTGACAGGACAAAAACTCTTTCAACTGAAAATATTAGCGAAAATTTTCATGTGGTCATAAAAGTTTCTGATCTTGCCGATAATGAGATCTGGCCTAATCCGCCCCGCTATTCAATGGTTGAAATAAAGAACAGTGATGATGAAACTATTTTTGAACATTCCGGATATGATTTCATCGCAATGATGAGTGAAAATATAAATGAGTTTGTTTGTGATTACTATCTTTGCGAAATAGGAGAAACGGTTTTTTCAAAAGGGAATTATTCTCAAAGGGAGTTCCATGTTGTTGTGACGGCTTTTGATAAAACAGGGAACATAACTGATGCCATAGAAAAAGAGCTTTTTGAGAACGGTGACTATTCAATAAAAGCAACAAGCTGCGATGAAGTCGGGAACTGCAGCGAAAAGTCAATTGATATAAGTTTCGGAGGTGATGAATGAAAAAAATCGTTTTTCTGTTTTTAATTGTGACTGTTATGACAACTTTGTCCGGAGGAGAAAAAATGAACGAGACTATGAAAACCATTTTTGCAAGGAAAAGTGTCAGAAACTACAACGAAAGCACAATTCCGAAAGAGACATTTGAATTGCTGGTGAAAGCAGGAATGGCCGCTCCCACAGCAAGGGACAAAAGACCGTGGGAATTTATAATAATTACTGACAAAGCAGTCTTGAAAAAACTGTCAGATGCCCTTCCTTATGCGAAAATGGCTGAAAAAGCAGGGCACGGCATCGTTGTCGCCGGAGATATGGAAAAACAGAACGGCGGAGTCAATTCACCTTACTGGATAATGGATTGCAGTGCGGCAGTTCAGAACATTCTTCTTGCGGCTGAGTCACTCGGACTCGGAGCTGTCTGGACAGCAGTCTATCCGAATGCCGACAGAATTGAACCTGTCAGCAAAATCCTCGGACTTCCAAAAAACATAGTTCCTCTTGCTTTCATACCGGTAGGCACTCCTACTGGAACGGATAAACCCAAAGATAAATTCAATAAAGATCAGATCCACTGGAATAAGTGGAAAGGGACTAAATAATAAGAACTTCCACTTTTGAACCGGATGCTATCTCATGCTCTCCCTTTTCTATCACTATAATGCCGTCTGCGTCGGCAAGAGAGGTAAGATGACCGGAACCGTGATATTCGGGTTTAAAGACAGTTCTGCTGTCTAAAATTTTAACCGGCACATATTCTTTTCTTTCAACTCTTTTTCTTTTAAGACCGTTCTGAAGGATCATTTCAACATGAGCCGGTTTGTGATCGGCATTCATCATTTTCATAATAAAGGGTCTGACTATAATTTCAAAGATAACAAAGGTTGAAACAGGGTTTCCCGGCATTCCGAAACAGATCACTTCGTCTGAAACGGCAAAAGTCGTCGGTTTTCCGGGTTTTACTGCAACTGAATCAAAAATGATCTGAAACCCTGCTTTGACAAGGGAATCGGCTACAAAATCAAAGTCGCCGGCACTTACTCCGCCGCTCATGAGAATTATGTCGCATTCGCTTTTGGCGGTTTTAACGATCTTTTCAGTTTTTTCCGGATCATCTTTTACTATGCCGTAATATTTTGGAACTCCGCCTGCTCTTATTACCTGAGCGGACAACTGGTAACTGTTAGAATTTCTTATCTGGTGGGGAAGAGGTGTTTCAAACGGTTCGACCAGCTCATCTCCTGTTGCAATAATGCCGACGACAGGTCTTTTCATCACAACGAGCTTTGAATATCCGTTTGTGGCAATTGCCGGAATGTGTCTGGGCTCAATCACTTTTCCTTTTCTGATTACGATATCACCTTTTTTTGCATCTTCGCCTGTTTTTGAATAATTCTCATGTTTTTTTGCAATTTCCGGATCTGTGCATGTAACAAGTCCGTTCTTTTCAACAGCGACTTCGATCATGAACACCATTTCGGCTCCGTCAGGAAGAGGACATCCGGTCATAACTTTAGAACATTCACCCGGATTGATGAACTTTTCAGCCGTTTTTCCTGCAGGAACGATCTCAACAATTTTGAGTTCATTGCCGATATCATTTTTCCTACAGGCATATCCATCCATCGCAACACGGTTGAAAGGCGGAGCCGGTCTGTCTGCTGAAATATCGAACGCAAGAACACGATTTATACAGTCGTTAATGTCAACCGTTTCCTTTTTATCGTACTTTGGAACATGATCCATAACGATTTTTAATGCTGAACTGAATTCGATCATTTTTTTCTCCGCAAAAAATTCAAATGATATTAACACAACAGTTACTAAAGGCAAGTTGATGTTTTTGTGCAGTGTGTTATAATTCTTTGGTTGTTTTCTGATTAATTTTGTATGGAGCAAACAATGAAGATCGGATTTGTTACAATTCATGTGTCAGCCCTTGATAAGACGATTTCGTTTTATGAGAATGTCATGGGATTTTCGATTAAAAGACGGTTCAAGGCGGGGCCTCAGGTTGAGATAGTTTTTATGGATGATGGAAGCGGAAATCAGCTTGAATTCATCACAGGAACTGGTCATTTCGTTGAAGCGAAGGGAATCTCGATCGGGTTTAATGTTGAAGATATAGAAAAAACTCACGAACATCTTAAAAACCACGGTGTCAGAATAGTTTTCGGTCCGGCGACAATGCCAAGCGGAGTGAAACTTCTTCACGCAGTTGATCTAAACGGAGTCGAACTCGGTTTTGTTCAGGGGATGTAGATCCCTTCAACAATTCCCCGCAAAGCATTTGTGAGAAATATTTCAGAGTTTTTGAGTTTTTCAATTCCAAAATATTCCTCGCGGACGATCATTCCTTTTAATTTCAGGTAGCGGATAAAATGTTTTCTGCAGATCCCCGGAAGAATTCTCTCGTCATCGGGCGGAGTGAAGAATTCGTCACCAATTTTAACAAAAACATTGGTGTAACTTCCTTCAAGGATATTTCCAGTGTTTTTGTCGATCAGGATCACTTCTTCATCACTTTTTTCAGTATGTTTTCTAAACGGCCATATTTTTATATTTCCCTGCGGTGAGATCTCTTTAAATCTGACCAAAACAGAGCTCAAGTCATCAGCAAACGGCTCAAAACTTATCTTTGGAACACCCGTTCCATCCAGTATCATCCTCATCCTTGCGCTGCCAAGCTTGTTCTGTTTAAGCATTTTAACAACTTCTTCAATCCACACATCTTCATCAAACGGAATGTTCAAGATCTCCGCACTCTTCTTTAAACGGAGCAGATGATCTTCAATCCAAACCGGTTTGAAATCTGCAACCCTTACCGTTGTAAAAACCGAATTACTCAAAAACTATCTCCGGATTTTCAAAAATTCTGAACAATAATACTTTAAACGGATTTCAACGCAACAGGAGTTTTGACAAAATCAAATTTGCCAAACCACTTGACAAAATTTAATTTGTCATTATAAATTCAATTCACCTTTATTAAAAATGTGGTGGTGCAGAAATGTTGCAAACTGATAAAATTAAAAATATGGCGTATCTTTACAATCCGGCCAATTACTCTGAAGAGGAGCTTATTGAGAATTTTATTGTCCGGCTCAATGAATTCAATTCGATCTTTCAAGTGATAAAAAATGATGATATGAAGCATCCTCCACAGCATTTTTTAATTCAGGGATTGAGAGGAAATGGAAAAACAACACTTTTAAGACGGCTTTTCTACGAAGTGAAAAACGATCCTCAACTTAGTAAAAACCTGATACCTGTAATTTTTGACGAAGAGGAATATGGAGTCAGAACACTTTATAAACTGTGGGAAAGAATTGCGGAAAACATCGAGGATAATTATTCTGAGTTTACAGGCATTTACGATGAAATGATGAAACATGTTGAAAATGATGATTATGAAGAAACGGCTTATAAAATCTTAAAAAACAAACTTAACGACAAAGGCATGAAACTGGTTCTCTTTTTTGATAATTTTGGGGAAGTTCTTGAAAAATTTAATGAAAAAGAAGCTCGCAGACTCCGCGAAATTCTGATGGGGGAAAATTTTTTAAGAATCGTGGGCGCTTCTTCAATAATGCTAGAATCTTTTTATGATTATTCCAAACCGTTTTATGAATTTTTTAAAATAATTCAGCTAAATGGTCTGACAAAAACAGAAGCTCTTGAATTTTTAAAGAAAATTGCTGAAAACCATGATAAACCGGAAGTTGTCAAAATAATCGAAAATCATCCTGAAAGGGTTGAAACATTAAGGGTTCTGACAGAAGGCGTTCCCCGGACAATGCTCCTTCTTTTTGAAATATTTGCCGACAACGACAATGGAAATTCCTTTGAAGATCTTGACCTTGTGCTTGATCGTGTCACGCCACTTTATAAACACAGAATGGATAATATGTCAGAAATTCAGCAGGAAATAGTTGATATCATTGCCAGAAATTGGGACGGCATCGAGGTTTCAACAATCGCTGAAAAATCAAAAATGGACAGCAAGTCAATCTCTTCACAACTCAATGTCCTTTCTAAGAACAATATCATCTCAAAAATATCCACAAACACAAAAAACAACCTTTACATTCTCAAAGAAAGGTTTTTCAACATCTGGTATCTTATGCGCTACGGCAGAAAAAATGATAAAAACCGGGTTCTGTGGCTCACCAGATTTCTTGAAGCGTGGTTATCAAACAAAAAAATTGATACCGTTATGATTTTTGAAAATAATTTGGGATATGGAGCAGTTTCAAAAATTATTAATGATTTAAGATCCGACAAAATCGAAGAAGGAGTCCTTGCTGCAAGAGAATTTCTTTCACATGAAAAAGTTTATGAAAAATACACTGAAGACATTACGCTTCTTTTGATTTTTATGATGGCAAAAAATCAATATAATTCAGTGCTTAAGATATTTAATGAAAACAATTTTGAGATCAAGGACAGATTCAAGCCGGTGTATTATGCTCTGATGCACTTCATGAAAGATAAATTCCCCAATGAATATCTCAAGATGGGAAGTGAACTGAAAGAAACGGTTGAAGAGATTATTAAAGAAGTTGAAAAATACAGGAACTGGTAAAAAACCGAATTACTCAAAAACCATCTCCGCTTCATCAAATATATTAAGGAAAGCCCTTGTTTTTACTAGAGTTTCTTCAAATTCTTTTTCGGGGTCGCTTTTGAAAGTTATCCCGCCGCCTGTTGAATAGATGAGCACATTGTCGACTCTTTGAACTGTCCGGATCGGGATGTTGAAAACGGCGGTTCCGTTTAATCCTGTGAATCCGATAGCTCCGGTATAGATATTCCGTTTATATTCCTCAAGTTCTGATATGATCTTCATTGCACTTATCTTCGGTGCTCCTGTGATCGAACCGCCTGGAAAAAGGGACTTGAAAAGCTCTATCGCTTTTTCTTTTTCGATTTCGCCTGAAACAGTTGAAACAAGGTGGAAAAGTGTAGGAAATTCAAAAAGTTCAGCATGTTTTTCAACTTTGACAGTTCCAGGGTTTGCAACTTTTCCGATGTCATTTCTGATTAGATCAACGATCATGGCTAATTCTGCAAAATCTTTTCTGCTCTGAGCAAGTTCAAACTTAAGTGCCTGATCTTCCTGCTGATTTATCCCCTTTTTAATTGTCCCTTTTATCGGGAAACTGCTCACTTTTTCACCATTTTCAATTCTGAAAAAACATTCAGGAGAAATTGAAAGGACTTCAACTTCTGAACTATTTATGAATGCCGCATAATCGGCATGATTTTTTGCCAGATATTTGTAAAAAAGAACCCACGACGGAATTTCTGTTTTAATTTCAACCGGATATGTAAAATTTACCTGATAAACATCACCTGCCCCGATTCTTCTTCTTATCTCATTGACTGATTCAACATATTTTTTCTTTGATATCAGAGCTTTTGCTTTTATAGCACCAAGTTCATAATCAATATCAGGAATATCTGCTGCAAGTTCTTCAAAATAAAGCTGTTTCCTTTCATTGATCGAAGTAACCGAATGATTCGTTTCAAGAAGAACAAGTTCAGCCCTTTTTTCAAAGTTGTCAATCACAATAAAGCTGTCTGAAAAAATAAAATGAAAGTCGGGAACAACTTGCAGACTCTTTTTGTTTGCATCAACTTTCTCAATGAATTCAAGACATTCGTAATTCATCCAGCCCGAAAAAAGAGCCATCGGCATTCCATTGATCTGGCTGAAATCTTTAATTGAAAAAAGAGCTTTGAGCAATTCCCCAAAATCTGACTTAATTGAAAAAAGAGGATTAAGCGATAAAACAGTGAACCTGCCATGAACCGGATGAAGCCCCGAACTGAAAAAAAGAACGCGACCCTTTTTCAACCCTGTCAAATATGAAAGGTGAATTAAATCAGGAACTTTTTCAAGCTTAAAAGTTTGAACTGATTTTATTTTAACTGTACTGCTCAAAAAAACTCCTGAAAAGAACAAGGCAAGTTTAACAAAATAAAAGAGTTTTGCAAAATCAGATTCTGGACCATTATATTTGACTTAAAAAATTATCCTCATATCCTTATTTCCGTGTGTGTTTAGTGAGGGAAAAAATATGTTAAAAAGTATTAATTTTATGGTTTTTGTATCGGTTTTTATTCTTTTTTCATTTGTTTCGTGCTCAAACGATGATCCTTTGGCAACGGAAGATCTGGATAAGGACAATATCGCGACAGACAATGAAGAAAATGATTCTCAAACAGGTGATGACTCAGTAATTATTGATGAAAATGAAACCATTGATCAGAAAACTGTTCCGGATGAAAACGAAGAAACTGATGTTGACTTGTCCGACGAAGTTTTAACGGAGCTGGATGATGAATCAGTAGATGAAGAAGTAAATGATGATGAATCTTCAAATCTCAACACGGGTGATACAAGCGGAACACAGGCGGCAACGGGAAAATCCGGAGCACCGTGCACAAAAGATGAAGACTGCACAAACTGGACAGGGACAGATGAGCAGTATGCGATCTGTCTTCTTCCAACAGAAGGGTATCCGGGCGGTTACTGCAGTTTCATGTGTGACAGCTCAGTTACATTAAACTACGGATGCAACGGTTTCGGCGGAGTTTATTACGGTTACGGAACGCTGGGAGACGGATACTGCTTTCATCCATGTGACGATCCAACCGATTGCAGAGTCGGATACAGATGTTCTCAAACTGTCGGTGCCTGCATGCCTGATTGTGCTGTAGATGCATGCGTGCTTGGAACATGTGACGAAACCGAAAAAGTGTGTCTGGATAAATAGTTCTATATTGATTCTCAAACTGGATTCTGCTAATATTCAAGTCTGATCTTTTTTTAAGGTGGTAAGATGAAGTTTTTCCTTACAGCATTGATTTTATTTATTTCTTTGACCGGATGCAGACCGAACAGTGTGAACAGAACTGACAACATTTCAAAGTCAGATAGCGATGTTTCAGATGTGACTGATACTTATGAAACTGATGAATCTGATATTGTCTATGATTCTGAGATTGATGAAGAAAAGAATGATGATGCGGATCATCAGGACGATTCATCAGATACTGAGTCGGAAGATTACCCTGACCTTTCAAATGATGAAGATGTTTTCACCCCATGGACTCCAATCCTTCCGAAAAAGGAAAAGCACGGTATCTGGAATGTCATCTGGGTTTCGGGAACTCCTTTTGAAATGGGGTTTCAGCAGGGACAGCTTCTTTATGATGAAATTGCCAACGGGATAAAGAACTCTGAATATGTCAAAGAGATTAAAAGTCAGATCACGATCGCTTCTTTGGCTTCTGTCGATAAATATGCGAGTATGAACTCATATCCCGACATTGTTCAGGAATGTGAAGGAATGGTTGCTTCCGCTGGTACTGCCGGCTGGACTATGGAGCTTTGCCTGTTCATCAATTTCGGTGATGTTATGGTTGAAATCCTTGATTCACTTCCAATAATGATGAACTTTACCAGGCCCGGATGCTCGCAGATGATGGTGACAGGTGATGCTACTATTGACGGAAGACTTTATCACGCAAGAATGCTTGACTGGGCTGAAATTGATTATCTTCTCTGGTATCCGACAATAATCGTCCGTCAGCCGATTGATGGAATTCCTCATGTCTATATAGGTTTCCCGGGGAATCTTTCTCCTTATTCAGGGATGAATGTGGCGGGAATTTCGGGTGGTTCAAATGAATCTGACCCTTTTGACGGTTCGCAGAACGACTATTTCGGGAGAAGTCATGTCCAGATGCTGGGACAGATCCTTAAACATTCACACACGCTTGATGAAGCAGTGCAGTTTGTTGAGAAAGAAGATCACATGGCAGTCACTCAGTTCGGGATCGCCGATGCCGCAAATAATACAGCAGGTGTTTTTGAAATGACGGCAAAGCACATGGCGGTAAGGAGAATGGAAAACGATGTCTTGTGGATGTCAAACCATTTTGTCCATCCTGAAATGGAAAATTATGACGCCGATCCTGTCGCAGAATCAAGCAGAAGAAGATTTGACAGATTTGCACAACTTGTTCCTGAAGACGGGATTGATTCAATGTTCGGCAAATTCGATCCTGCTGAAGTTGTCAAAGTGATGCGTGACAGAGTAAATCCCGATGATGGAAGTGAAAGCCCGCTTGGAACTTTTGATGACAACAAAAGTATCGGTTCTAACGGAGCAATATATTCAATAGTTTTTGATCCGGGAAATCTCCATTTCTGGGTTGCCGCAGGAAAAATTCCGGTTCCCGAGCAGGAATTCACCGGCTTTTCACTCGGCACACTTCTTAACTGGCCCGGAGCCGTTCCCGTTGAGCCGGAAGTTATTAATTAGGAAATATATTATTTTTCGATTTATTTTTCTTTTATCGGGTTGACTTTAAAATATTTGTGCTGATATTGTACTTTTAAGACAAGTGAGCCCGAATTGTTTTTTTAACTTATGAATTGGAGAGAACGATGGTAAAAAGAACAGGCGTTATAACTTTCGGCGGGAATCCGCTTACTCTTGCTGGAAATGAAATAAAAGTCGGCGCAAAAGCTCCCGATTTTTATGCTTTAAACAGCAAACTTCAGCCGGTCAAACTCAGCGATTTTGATGGAAAGGTCCGTATTATTTCAGTTTTCCCGTCAATTGACACACCGGTCTGTGCCGCTCAGACACGCAGATTCAATGTCGAAGCCGCAAATCTAGGCGATGTTCAGATACTCACGGTTTCGTGTGATCTTCCATTTGCTCTTGGAAGATTCTGTGCCGCTGAAGGGATCGATAAAGAAATTACACTTTCAGACCATAAAGAACTTGATTTCGGACTGAAATACGGTTTTGCAATTGACGAACTCCGTCTCCTTTCACGCGGCGTTGTTGTCGTTGATAAAGACGGCGTTGTGAAACATGTTGAATATGTTAAGGAAATAACCGAAGAACCCGATTACGATTCGGCAATAGAAGCGGTAAAAAAGATCATTTAACAGGAGGAGAGGTTATGAGAAAGTTCCTTATTTTATCAGCAGTTTTTACACTGCTGCTGCTGAGCACGATAACTCTGGTAAGCAACCAGAAAAAAGATGAAAAAAAAAGCGGTGAAGCACCTTTTGTACAACCGGAACTGCCTTACGCCTACAATGCTCTTGAGCCGTATGTTGATGCTAAAACCATGGAAATCCATTACACAAAACATCACGCCGGATATACTGCAAACCTCAATAACGCAGCTAAAGGGACAAAATATTGCAAAATGCCTATCGAACAGGTACTCAAGGAATTGGATATGAATAATGCGGCGCTGAGAAACAATGCCGGCGGATATTACAACCACAACCTTTTCTGGGAGATAATGGGACCTGGCAAAGGGGGAAAACCCACTGGAGAACTTGCAAAAGCGATTGATAAGTCATTCGGATCATTTGACAAATTCAAAGCAGAGCTTTCAAAAGCGGCAGCAACTCAGTTCGGATCGGGATGGGCATGGCTTAATGTTGAAAAGGATAAAAAACTTTCGATCTGTGCCACACCGAATCAGGACAACCCTTTAATGCCCGGAACAAAATGTAAAGGAGTTCCGGTGCTTGGAATTGATGTCTGGGAACATGCATATTACTTAAAATATCAGAATAAAAGAGGCGACTATATCGAAGCATTCTTCAGTGTCATCAACTGGGATAAAGTTTCTGAAAAATTCCTGAAAAACTGACAGCTGTTTTTTCCAACTCATTGAATATATGTCAGTTCTTAAGTTCTAAAAAGTTCTTTAATATTCTGCTCCCACCCTCGGTCAGAAACGATTCAGGGTGGTACTGAACACCTTCAAAAAGCGGATATTTTATGTCACGAAGTCCCATGATAAATCCGCTTTCGCCGCGGGCTGTTATTTCAAGTTTTGTTTCATCAATATCTGTGACACAGAGTGAATTATATCTTGCAGCAAGAAATCCCTGAGCCATTGCTGAATGAATTCCGGAACTTATGTGAAAAATTTTTTCAGTTGAACCGTGAACGGGCGGATGTTTTTCAATCTTTCCGCCACTTAAATAAGCCATCAGCTGCATTCCAAGACACACGCCGAGTATAGGGATCTTATCTTTGAAAAACTGAACCGCCTCAATTGAAACCTTTGAATCTTCAGGTCTTCCCGGACCGGGGGAAATAACAAGGTGGGTCATCTCTTTCTTCTTCAATTCAGCGAGAGTTATCTCATCATTTCTGAAAACTGAACAGTTTCCTTCATTAGCGAAAAACTGATAAAGGTTATATGTGAAACTATCGTAATTGTCTATTATTACGATGTTTTTTGACATTTACGGATTTGGCCAGTCAACAAAAACACAGTCAGATTTAGAACTGCAGGATGTTCCGCCACTGTATTGACCCAGCGTTTTATTGGCACAATCAGAAGGACATGAACCGTCACTTTCAATTAAATTTGTTGATACATAACAGTAATCATATCCATTTGTGCCGCAATAAGTTGAAGTGCCGACCGCTTTACATTTTTTATCAGAAAAACCTTCACATTCCCAGTAACCGTTCATTGAAATTACCCATGGATAAAATATACAGTCGAATGCATCTTTGCAACTCTTCCCATCTCCTGAGTCTTTAAAATCGCAATCAGCAGGACACGATTTTGCAGATTCGCCTGATTTAGGTTCACATGTTCCGTTGCCACAGGCAGCCGTTCCATATTGAGGTGTGCAAATTTTACTGGAATTACAGTCCCAACTCCCCTGTTTTTCAACGCATCCG
>Ga0209717_1002299_pt1 | contig 18580 bp, 20 predicted proteins | sample AD_UKC048_MetaG_FD_184418 | JGI IMG/M metagenome (GOLD analysis project Ga0209717, IMG submission 184418) | Active sludge microbial communities of municipal wastewater-treating anaerobic digesters from USA - AD_UKC048_MetaG (SPAdes) (version 2) | ecosystem: Engineered > Bioreactor > Anaerobic >... | reverse complement strand
ATACAAAGAGGAAATTGTTCCAGCGCTCATGAAGGAATTCAACTACAAGAGCGTTATGCAGGTTCCCCGGTTGGAGAAGATAGTAATCAACCAAGGGATTGGACAAGCGGTAGCAGACAAGAAAATTATTGAAGCTGCTCAAGCCGACCTGACCAATATTACCGGCCAAAAGGTAATGCAAACTATGTCGCGCAAGGACATCTCGAACTTTAAACTTCGTAAGAATGTACCTATCGGACTTAAGGTTACCCTTCGCCGCGAGAGAATGTACGAATTCCTAGAGCGTTTAATCAACGTATCTCTACCTCGAATTCGTGATTTTAAGGGGATTAACGATAAGCTAGATGGCCGTGGTAACTATACCCTCGGTATTCAGGAGCAAATCATTTTCCCTGAGATCGATATCGATAAAATTAACCGTATTCTTGGCATGGAGATTACTTTTGTAACAACCAGCGAGAACGATGAGGAGGCTTACGCACTTCTACGTGAATTCGGTTTACCTTTTAAAAACGCTAAAAAGAACTAGTGTATGGCAAAAGAGTCAATGAAAGCGCGCGAAGCAAAACGTGCTAAACTCGTAGAGAAGTATGCCGAGAAACGCGCTAAGCTAAAAGCTGAGGGCGATGTTGTTGGGCTACAAAAGTTACCCCGCAACTCTAATCCTATTCGTTTGCACAACCGTTGTATGCTAACAGGCAGACCACGTGGTTATATGCGTCAATTCGGTATCAGCAGGATTACCTTCAGGGAAATGGCATCAAACGGTTTGATTCCCGGTGTTAAAAAAGCTAGTTGGTAAAAACAAAAATAAATTGATTAAGCAATGATTACCGACCCAATTGCAGATTACCTAACCCGAATTCGTAATGCCGTGATGGCAGGTCATAGGGTTTTAGAAATTCCATCTTCAAGAATGAAGATGGATATTACCCGAATCCTTTTCGATAAAGGGTATATCCTTAACTATAAGTTTGAGGAAGACGGAAAACAGGGACTGATTAAGATCGCTCTTAAGTATCACCCTGAAACTAAAAAGAATGCGATCAAGCATATTGAGCGCATCAGTACTCCAGGTCTTCGCCGTTACTGTGGTGCAACAGAACTACCACGTGTATTGAATGGCCTTGGCGTTGCAATCATCAGCACATCTCACGGATTAATGACCGACAAGGAAGCACGCGTGAAGAATGTAGGTGGTGAAGTTATTTGCTATGTTTATTAATCTTTAAATAAATTAAATTCAATGTCTAGGATCGGAAAAAAACCTGTAAACTTGCCACAGGGTGTAAGCGTTAAAGTTAGCGCCGATAACGTGGTAAGCGTGAAAGGCCCTCTGGGTGAGTTGTCCCAGAAAGTTGACCCTGACATCACCGTCAACGTAGAGGGAACCGAAGTTGTTCTCACCAGACCAACTGATCAGAAACGTCACCGCTCCATGCATGGTTTATACCGTGCGCTTATTAACAATATGGTAGTAGGTGTTTCAACTGGTTGGGAGATACAGCAGGAGTTGATTGGTGTTGGGTATAAGGCCGAAGCTAAAGGTCAAGTGCTTGAGTTAAGCCTTGGCTTCTCACACGACATTCACTTCCTGTTACCAAAGGAGATTAAGGTTGAAACTAAAACCGAACGTAAAGGTAACCCTACAATTTTCCTAAAAAGCATCGACAAGCAGCTTTTAGGACAAGTAGCGGCAAAACTCCGTTCGATTAGGAAACCAGAACCTTACAAAGGTAAAGGTGTTAGATTTGTTGGCGAAGTTGTTCGTAAGAAAGCTGGTAAGTCGGCTAGTGTATAACCTGTAAAAACTGTTAAATATGGCTTTAAGTAAAGTAGAAAGAAGACTCCGCATCAGGAGACGAATTCGCAAGAGAGTTTCGGGCACAGCCCAAAAGCCTCGTCTATCGGTTTTCAGGAGCAATGCCAATATCTACGCTCAAATTATTGATGATGTTAACGGTGTTACTTTAGCATCAGCTTCGTCGAGCGTGAAAGAAATTGCCAGCAAAACCAATATTACAAAAACCGAACAAGCTCGTCTTGTTGGTCAGCTTGCTGCTAAAAATGCTGTTGAAAAAGGAATCACTGAGGTTGTATTCGACCGTGGAGGAAACCTATATCACGGTAGAGTAAAAGCTTTAGCTGATGCAGCCAGAGAGGGTGGACTTAAATTCTAACGAAGATGTCGACAAATACAAATATACGTAGAGTTAAATCCAGCGACCTTGAGCTTAAGGACAGGCTGGTTAGCATACAACGCGTAACCAAGGTAACTAAAGGAGGTAGAACATTCAGTTTCTCTGCAATTGTTGTTGTAGGAAATGAAAATGGTGTAGTTGGTTACGGTCTAGGAAAAGCAAGTGAAGTAACCTCAGCTATATCAAAAGGTATTGAGGATGCTAAGAAGAACCTTGTGAAGGTTCCTGTATTCAAAGGAACTATTCCTCACGAGCAAGAAGCTAAGTATGGTGGAGCACAAGTGCTTATCAGACCTGCTTCGCACGGTACTGGTGTAAAGGCTGGTGGTGCGATGCGCGCCGTACTTGAGAGCGTTGGTGTTACTGACGTGCTTGCAAAATCTAAGGGTTCATCAAACCCTCACAACCTTGTGAAAGCAACCGTTATGGCTTTGCTTGAGTTACGCGATGCTCACACCATTGCTGAACAACGTGGTGTTAACATGAATAAAGTATTTAACGGTTAAGACTACTATATAATATGGCAAAGATTAAAGTAACCCAAATCAAGAGTTTAATAGGACAATCTGAGCGTCAACGCAGCACGATGCGATCTCTTGGTATTCGTAAAATGCATCAGACCGTGGAGGTTGAGGCTAATCCTCAAATTCTTGGAATGATTGAGAAGGTAAAACATCTTGTTCGTATTGAACAATAGTTGGCTTAACCCATATAAAGATTTTAGCTATGAAATTAAGCAATTTAAAACCTGCTGAAGGATCAACCCACAGAGAGAAGAGAATTGGACGTGGACAAGGATCTGGTCACGGTGGAACCTCCACAAGAGGACATAAAGGAGCTCAATCTCGCTCTGGTTACTCCAGAAAGATTGGTTTCGAGGGTGGTCAGATGCCTATTCAGCGTCGTCTTCCTAAGTCTGGGTTTAAAAATCCGTTCCGTACTGAATATAAAGCTATCAATATTAGTGTACTTCAAACTATTGCTGAGAAAAATGGTCTTTCAACTATAGATGTTGAAAGTCTAATCAGCGCTGGTTACATTTCCCGCAACGATCTTGTTAAGATTTTGGGTAATGGTACATTAACAGCAAAATTAGAGGTAAAGGCTCATGCCTTCTCTAAGAAAGCAATTGAGGCAATTGAAGCAGCAAAAGGAACCGTCGTAAAACTCTAAGTTAATGAAAGCCTTTTTCCAAACATTAAAGAATATTTACAAGATAGAGGATCTGCGCAAGCGGATTCTCTATACTCTTGGTATTCTACTAATTTATCGCCTAGGTAGTTTTGTTGTACTGCCAGGCCTTGATCCTGAAAAACTAGGAGCGCTTCAAGAGCAAACCAAGGATGGTATTATGGGACTTCTCGATATGTTTTCGGGTGGAGCTTTTCATAATGCATCTATTTTTGCTCTAGGTATCATGCCTTACATTTCTGCATCTATTGTGGTGCAGTTGCTAGGTATTGCAATACCATATTTTCAGCGTTTACAGAAGGAGGGCGAGAGTGGAAGAACAAAAATCAACCAAATTACTCGTTTCTTAACTGTTATCATTCTAATGCTTCAAGGTCCTGCATACTTAGCTAACCTTCATGCTCAACTCCCCGAGGCTGCATTTGTATTAAAAGGTACTATGTTTACAATATCTTCTACAATTATATTGATAGCAGGTACCATGTTTATAATGTGGCTTGGTGAGAAGATTACTGATAAGGGTATTGGTAATGGTATTTCACTAATCATTATGATAGGTATTATTGCCCGCTTACCTTTTGCATTGTTTGCCGAATTCTTCTCAAGATCAGAAGAACTCTCCGGAGGTCTTGTAATGTTCTTGGTTGAGTTAATTATACTATTCGTTGTGTTTATGTTCACCATCCTTCTTGTACAAGGTACTCGAAAGATTCCTGTACAGTATGCAAAACGAATTGTTGGGAACAAGCAATACGGTGGCGTACGCCAATATATTCCTTTGAAAGTGAATGCAGCTGGCGTTATGCCAATCATTTTTGCTCAAGCATTGATGTTTATTCCTATGCTTTTTGCAAGATTTGATGCTACTGCAGGAATTGCTGCTGCATTTAATTACACAGGTTTTCTTTACAACTTTACATTTGCAATTCTAATCATCCTTTTCACATATTTCTATACAGCCATTACCATTAATCCAAATCAAATGGCTGAGGATATGAAAAAGAACGGTGGATTTATTCCTGGTGTAAAGCCTGGCAAGAAAACTGTTGAATATCTTGATTCAATAATGTCACGAATTACTCTTCCTGGTTCAATATTCTTAGCAATTGTAGCAATTTTACCTGCTTTTGCAACGATGTTTGGAGTAAACAACCAGTTTGCACATTTCTTTGGCGGTACCTCATTGTTAATTCTTGTGGGTGTTGTTTTAGATACACTCCAACAAATTGAGAGCCACTTGCTAATGAGACATTATGACGGATTGATGAAATCTGGTAGAATCAAAGGCAGAGCTGGTACATTTTAAGGCGAGAGCCTAATAAGTTCTTTATAATGCTTTTTACAAAAACCGAGGAAGAAATTGAGTTATTGAGGCTAAACAACGATTTAGTTTCGAAGACATTAGCCGAAGTAGCCAAGATTATTCGTCCGGGAATTACTACAAAAGAGCTAGACCGAAGGGCAGAAGAGTTTATCCGCGATAATGGTGCAAAGCCAGGATTCTTAGGATATAACGGGTATCCCGCAACTCTCTGCACATCGGTTAACGACTCTGTGGTTCACGGAATCCCTTCCTCCTATGCGCTACGCGATGGCGATATAGTTTCGGTTGATTGCGGGACTTTCTTGCACGGATTTTACGGCGACTCTGCATTTACATTTGCAGTTGGCGAGGTAAAACCAGAAGTGCAGCGGCTGTTAAATGTTACCCGCGAATGCCTTGGGAAAGGCGTTGAAGCAGCAGTGGACGGATTGAGAGTGGGAGATATCTCATTCGCAGTTCAAACACACGCTGAGATTAACGGATACTCTGTTGTACGCGAGTTGGTTGGACATGGTTTAGGCAGAAATATGCACGAAAAACCGGAGGTTCCCAACTATGGTGCTAGAGGTAGAGGTTCTAAACTCGTTGAAGGACTGGTTATATGTATAGAGCCTATGGTTAACATGGGCACAAAAAGTGTTTACCAGGACAAGGATGGCTGGACTATTCGAACACAGGATAGGAAACCATCGGCACACTTCGAGTTGGCCGTTGTAGTTAGAAAGGGGAAAGCCGAAACGCTTTCAACCTTTAGTTATATTGATGAAGTTTTACGTAGAAGTTAAATTTTTTAAAGCGAATGTCGAAACAAGCTGCAATTGAGAAAGATGGAACTATTGTTGAGGCGCTATCCAACGCAATGTTTAGGGTAGAGCTCGATAACGGACATGTGATTATTGCCCATATCTCCGGTAAGATGAGGATGCACTACATCAAAATTTTACCAGGCGATAAGGTACGCGTGGAGATGTCGCCTTACGATTTAACTAAGGGACGTATCACATTCAGGTATAAGTAAACAATTCTAATATCTTATAGAGATGAAAGTAAGAGCCTCAATAAAAAAACGCAGCGACGAATGCAAAATCGTTAGGCGTAAAGGCCGCTTGTATGTGATCAATAAAAAAAATCCAAAGTACAAGCAACGCCAAGGATAATTTTGATTAATTTTGTACTCTAAATTTTTAAAGTAATAGTATGGCACGTATAGTAGGTGTAGATTTGCCGAAAAACAAGAGAGGAGAGGTTGCCCTTACCTATGTCTATGGCATAGGAAGAAGCAGCGCCCGTAAGATTCTTGATAAAGCAGGCGTAAGTTACGATACTAAAGTATCGGAATGGACCGACGAAAATATCAATGCAATCCGTTCTATTCTTAACGAAGGATTCAAGGTAGAGGGTGAACTCCGTTCTATGGTTCAACTAAGCATTAAGCGATTAATGGACATTGGTTGCTACCGTGGTATCCGTCATCGTCTTGGTTTGCCTGTGAGAGGTCAAACAACCAAGAATAATGCACGTACCCGTAAGGGAAGAAAGAAAACCGTTGCCAATAAGAAGAAGGCTACTAAATAGTAAATAGGCTATGGCAAAGAAGACAGTAACAGCAAAGAAGAAAATCGTTAAGGTTGATCCTGTAGGACAAGCGCACATTCACTCGTCCTTCAATAATATCATCGTATCTTTAACTAACAGTACAGGTCAAGTAATTTCTTGGTCATCAGCAGGTAAAATGGGATTTAAGGGTTCTAAAAAGAACACTCCTTATGCAGGTCAAACTGCTGCCGCTGATTGCGCTAAGGTTGCTTACGACATGGGATTGCGTAAAGTTAAAGTATTCGTAAAAGGACCAGGCGCTGGACGTGAGTCTGCTATCAGACAAATCAATACTTCGGGTATTGAGGTGACTGAGATTGTTGACGTTACTCCACTACCACACAATGGATGCCGTCCTCCTAAACGTCGTAGAGTATAATCCTACGTTAACTGATTTGAGTAACAAATAAATTTAAACGTAATGGCTAGATATATTGGACCAAGTACCAAAATCGCACGTAAGTTTGGTGAGCCTATTTATGGACCAGATAAGTACTTCGAGAAGAAGAATTATCCTCCCGGAATGCACGGCTTAATGAAGAAGCGTAAAAAAATGTCAGAGTATGGTACTCAGCTACAGGAGAAACAAAAAGCTAAATTTATTTATGGTATTCTTGAGCGTCAATTCGCAAACGTATTCCATAAAGCAGCTCGTAGCAAAGGTATTACTGGTGAAATTTTGCTTCAACTTTTAGAATCGCGCTTAGATAACGTAGTATACCGCTTGGGTATTGCTCCTACTAGAGCAGCTGCTCGTCAGTTGGTATCGCATCGTCATATTACCGTAAATGGTTCTATTGTTAACATTCCATCATGCCAACTTAAGGCTGGTGATGTTGTAGGCGTGCGTGAGCGTTCTAAGTCTTTAGAGGTTATTACCGAATCAATTGCTTCAAACCGCCACACCAAGTACTCTTGGTTAGAGTGGAACAAGGATGAGTATACCGGTAAATTCATGAACCTACCTGAAAGAACTGAGATTCCTGAGAATATAAAAGAGCAATTGATTGTTGAACTTTACTCTAAGTAATTAAACCCGTACCATATGGCAATACTGGCATTTCAAAAACCCGATAAGGTTATCATGCTTGAATCTACCGACACAGTTGGTAAATTTGAGTTTCGTCCTCTTGAGCCAGGCTATGGTATCACGGTGGGCAATGCACTTAGAAGAATTCTGCTATCTTCACTTGAAGGGTATGCAATTACCTGGATTAAGGTTCGTGGTGTTGACCACGAATTCTCAACCATCCCTGGCGTTATTGAGGATGTAACTGAGATTATCCTTAATCTAAAGCAGGTTCGCTTTAAGCGTATTGTTGATGGAGTTGATAGCGAGAAAGTGACCATCACCATAACCGGACAGAATGAATTTAAGGCAGGATACCTTTCTAACTTCCTGTCGAACTTTAAGGTTCTTAACCCTGAGCTGGTTATCTGTAAGATGGAACCCGATGTTAAAATCGAGGTTGACATTCATATCAACAAGGGACGTGGCTACGTTCCTGCTGAGGAAAACAAACCTGAGGATGGTGAGTTTGGAATTATTCCAATTGATTCTATTCACACTCCAATCCGAAATGTTAAGTACTCAGTGGAAAACTACCGTGTGGAGCAGAAAACTGACTACGAAAAACTTCTTTTGGAGATTGTTTCCGATGGTTCAATCCATCCAAAAGATGCTTTAAAGGAAGCCGCTAAAATTCTTATTTATCATTTTATGCTTTTCTCAGACGAAAAGATTACTCTTGAAACTGAGGATAAGTATGATTCTGAAGAATTTGACGAAGAAGTACTTCATATGCGTCAGATGTTAAAGCAAAAGTTAGTTGATCTGGATCTTTCGGTTCGCGCACTCAACTGCTTAAAAGCTGCCGACGTTGATACCCTAGGTGAACTTGTTCGTTATAACAAGAATGACTTACTCAAGTTTAGAAACTTTGGTAAGAAGTCGTTAACAGAACTTGAAGACCTACTTGATAGTTTGAACCTATCATTCGGCATGGATATTACAAAGTATAAACTGGATAAGGATTAATTGCGATGAGACATAATAAAAAGTTTAATCACTTAGGAAGGAAAAGCGCTCACCGTAAAGCAATGCTTGCAAATATGGCTTCGAGTTTGATTATGCACAAGCGCATTTCAACTACCGTTGCTAAAGCTAAAGCTTTAAGAATGTATGTAGAGCCTTTAATCACAAAAAGTAAAAATGATACAACTCACTCACGTCGTACCGTTTTCAGTTACCTAAAGGATAAGTACGCTGTTGCTGAACTTTTCCGTGAGGTTGCTGTTAAGGTTGGTACACGTCCAGGCGGATATACCCGTATCCTTAAAACTGGAACACGTTTAGGCGATAACGCCGATATGTGTATCATTGAGTTGGTTGATTTCAACACAACCTACGTGAAGGAAGAAGCAAAACCAGCAGCTAAGAAAACTCGTAGAGCTGGTGGAGCAAAAGCTAAGAAGGATGAGGTTAAATCTGAAGCTCCAAAGGCTGCAAAAACCGATGCTCCTGAAGCTAATACCGAAACAAATACTGATGAGAAATCAGAGTAATTGTTTGTTGACATATTAAAGAACGGGGATAGGCAAATTTGCTGTATCCCTTTTTTTATCGAAACATTTTACCTTTAAAACTTACATATATGGGACAAATTGTTAGTATTCACGCTCGTGAAATCCTCGATTCAAGAGGAAATCCAACTGTTGAAGTTGATGTGATGACCGAAAGTGGTTATTTTGGACGTGCTGCTGTACCAAGCGGTGCATCAACTGGTGTGCATGAGGCTGTAGAACTTCGTGATGGCGACAAAGGTCGTTACCTAGGAAAAGGAGTTCAAAAAGCTGTTAATAATGTTAACACAATTATTGCCGAGGAGTTAGTTGGTATGCATGTAATTGACCAACAGCTTATCGATGAAACAATGATAAAACTTGATGGTACAGCCAATAAGGGTAATTTGGGTGCAAATGCAATGCTAGGTGTTTCTTTAGCCGTTGCTCATGCTGCTGCTCAAATGACAGGACAACCATTGTACCGTTATGTAGGTGGAGTTAATGCTCGCACACTTCCTATCCCTATGATGAACATTATCAACGGTGGTTCACACGCTGATAACAGCATCGATTTTCAGGAGTTTATGATTATGCCTGTTGGTGCTGAAACTTTCACTGAGGCAATTAGGATGGGTGCAGAGGTTTTCCATCACTTACGCAGTGTGCTTAAGAAACAAGGTTACTCTACTAACGTTGGTGATGAGGGTGGATTTGCTCCAAACCTCAAATCGAATGAGGAGGCTGTTACCGTTATTCTTCAAGCCATTGAGAATGCTGGTTACAAACCAGGCGTTGATATTTTCCTTGCTTTAGACCCAGCTTCTTCGGAGTACTACATTCCAGAGGAAAAGGTATATCACCTACACAAATCAACTGGCGAGAAGTTAACTCCTGCTCAAATGGTCGATTACTGGGCTAAATGGGTTGAGAAATATCCTATCATCTCTATTGAGGATGGTATGGCCGAGGACGATTGGGATGGCTGGAAGATGTTAACCGAGAGAATTGGTGAAAAAGTACAACTTGTTGGTGACGATTTGTTTGTAACTAATGTAGACCGTTTACAGCAAGGTATCGATAAGGGCGTTGCTAATAGTATTCTAGTTAAGGTTAACCAAATTGGTACTTTAACTGAGACTATCAATGCAGTTCGCTTGGCCGATATTCACTCTATGACATCAATTATGAGCCACCGTTCTGGTGAGACCGAGGACACTACAATTGCTCACCTAGCAGTAGCGTTGAACACTGGTTTAATCAAAACTGGTTCGGCTTCACGCTCCGATAGGATTGCAAAGTACAACCAACTAATCCGAATTGAGGAAATGTTAGGTTCTTCAGCAATTTATCTTGGTAAAAACTTTAAGTATATTAAGAAATAATAGTTTTTATTGAACTTTACTAAAGGTTCTGGTGTTTTTCCAGAGCCTTTTTTTATTTTTATCCCATAGTTTTTTAGAATTTATCTGGTGTCTAATGTTTGACATCTAATATCTGAGTTTATGGCATACAGATCTCTCCAGCAGTTTATCGATATTCTTGAGAAGAATAACGAATTGATTCGAATTAAAAGACTCGTCGATCCTATTCTTGAAATCACCGAAATTACCGATAGAATGTCGAAACTTCCTGATGGAGGCAAGGCTTTGCTTTTTGAGAATACTGGAACTGAGTTTCCTGTGTTAACCAATGCAATGGGTTCCATTAAAAGGATGTGCTTGGCTTTAGGTGTTGATGACTTGGAGGATATTAGGCTTGAGATGAGTTCTCTTTTTAAGGAACTGGCTGGGCCAAAGGATGGACTTTGGGAAAAGCTTAGCACTTTGCCAAAGCTTGGGAAGGTTGCTAGTTGGATGCCCTCCGTTTCGAGTGGAAAGGGTGTGTGTCAGGAAGTGGTTCATATGGAACCGAATATTGATTTACTCCCAGTTTTAAAATGCTGGCCTTACGATGGAGGTAGATTTGTTACCCTGCCAATGGTAAACACCAAGGATCCTCATACAGGTATTCGCAATGTTGGAATGTACCGGATGCAAATATTCAACACGGCTGAAACTGGAATGCATTGGCATCAGCATAAGGTTGGTGCACGACATTTTGAGGAGTACAAGAAACTCGGCAAACCTATGCCTGTTGCTGTAGCGTTGGGTGGCGACCCTGTTTACACATACGCAGCAACAGCTCCAATGCCCGATAATTTTGATGAGTACTTACTGGCAGGTTTCCTTCGGAAAAAGAAGGTGAATTTGGTGAAATGCTTAACGGTAGATTTGGAGGTTCCTGCGGATGTGGATTTTGTTATTGAAGGCTATGTAGATCCATCAGACGATTTGGTTTGGGAAGGTCCTTTTGGCGATCATACGGGTTTTTACTCGCTTGCTGATTGGTATCCCCGTTTTCATATCACCTGTATAACGCATAGGAAGAATGCTGTTTACCCTGCTACAATTGTAGGTGTTCCGCCAATGGAGGATGCCTATATTGCAAAGGCTACAGAGCGAATATTCTTAGAGCCAATAAGAATTGCTATGCTGCCAGAACTTAATGATATGAATCTGCCGTTCGAGGGTGTTGCACATAACATTGCACTTGTTCGAATTAGTAATGCCTACCCTGGGCACGCCTATAAAGTGATGAATGCGCTTTGGGGTGCAGGCCAAATGATGTTCAACAAGTTTCTTGTGGCATTACCTGACAGTGTTGACGTACAGAATGCAAACCAAGTGATTGGATGCATAGTCGACTCTGTCGATCCAGATCGTGATATTCATTTCGGAAAAGGGCCTTTGGATGTTTTGGACCATTCGTCCACTATGGTCGGATTGGGCACAAAATTATTTATTGATGCAACCGTTGGCAAAGGGCTATCGCTCGGCTATAGTGTTGATGTTTACGAGATTGCTGCGGAGATTGAGAAGTCGTTTGCAGAAATTATGGCATATAATATAAAGTTGATTCAGAGTGGATTTCCAATTTTATTTGTCTCCATTGATAAGTCCAAAGTTTCAAATGTAAATGACACTCTAGAGCGAATGTTTAAAAATGAAATATTGGGAAAACTCTTGGCAATTTTTATACTTGATTTTGGCGATACTATCGACGATTTATCCCTTGCTTTATGGTTTGTTGCTGGGAACATGGATCCACAGCGCGATATACACTTTTTAAGTAGCAGTATAGATGGCAGGAAGCGTTTGGGTTTCGATGGAACCAGAAAGGCTTATAAAGTAGATAATTTCAAGCGCGATTGGCCAAACGTAGTGATAATGGATAGAAAAACTATTGAAAGAGTTGATAAAATTTGGGGGGAACTAGATTTGGGCGAATTAATTTCTTCTCCGTCAATACCTCTTCAGGGTCTGCAGGTTGGCGATAATCCTGTTGTAAGGTTTGGCTTTTAATTGGCAGAAACGCTATTTTTTTATATCTTAGCGATAATCATATACCCGTTTCTGGCCTTGAAAAGAGCATTTTTTTTACTAAACGTTATGATTCTTTGCAATATTCTTATTGCAAGAGGTCAGGTTGTTAGCGTAGATCTATTTAATGCCGATAAAGGTCTGCCTCAAACTCACGTTAACACTCTTATTCAGGATTCAATTGGCTTTCTTTGGATTGGTACACAGGATGGCCTTTGCCGGTATGATGGCTATCAGTTTGTTACATATACTAATAATCCTCTGGACTCGTTAAGCCTTTGCAATAATTATATCTATTCCATTGTTGATGATTCTAAGGGGAATTTGTGGATTGGAACAAGGTTTGGGTTAAGCCGATTAGATAAATCCACAGGAAAATTTAAAAATTATTTTTCTAATCCTGAGAATCCAAATTCATTATTAAGCAATAAGGTATATAACGTTTTTTGCGATAAACAAGGGCTAATTTGGGTTAAAACATTGGAGGCTCTTTATCTGTATAATTCTTCAACAGATAACTTTACCCGATACCAACACTATAACGATATATTTACGCTTCCTTCTGAAACAGGCACTTTTCCAGTGTATGAAGACTCTCAGAGTCGGTTATGGGTGGGCACTAAAGAAGGATTAATGCTTTTTGATAAACAAAGGGGTGTGTTTAAGCGATATTCGAATGAGACTAGTAATCAATATTCAATAAGTAGTAATAGAATTACATCTATTTTTGAGGATTCAAAAGGTAACTTCTGGGTAGGCACTGATGATGGACTTAATCGGTTTGATTTTAGGAACGAAAAGTTCTATCGCTATAATTCTACAAATGTTTTTTTGGCTAGTATTATTGAGTATGTCGGTGAAGGTGATGGTTTTTTGTGGATTGGGACAGATAAGGGGTTTTGTAAATTATATGCCGACGGATCTATTAAGGTTATTGATAATCTTATTTACAACAATCAAAAAGTAAGGCCTGTTCATATTTCTGCAATTTTACAAGACAAATCCAATGTTTTATGGGTAGGCTCTCAGGTTGGATTAATTAAGTGGAATCCTTTTGGCTCTCGTTTCGATGGTTACGGCAAGGATGTATCAGGAATGCCATTGTTTTCAAATAATGTTATTGCTTCAATTCTTGAAGACAATGGAGATGTTTGGTTGGGTACATGGGGAACAGGATTGCATGTTTTTAACCCCAGGACGGGATATAACCGAAAATTTACTAAGGAACAATTGGGCAGTGGTATAACGGATGATTTTATTCACACAATATTTAAAACAAAAAAAGGCGAAATTTTAATTGGAACTAGAAGAGGATTATTAAAGTATAACCAATATAGTAAAAGTTTTATTGAATATTTTACTTCCAAAGGTGTTTATAGCGGCGATTTGTTTCATGATAATAGGATTTATTCTATAGCCGAAGATTCTCACGGAGGCCTTTGGATTGCAACTCGTTCAGGACTTCATTTTTTTAAGGACAATTCATTGAAGAGTTTTTACTCTCGCCGAAGAGATTCTCTTTCATTAGCGGGTAATGAAGTTTACGATGTTATAGTGGATAGTAAGGGTTTTGTTTGGGCTGCTACAAATAATGGATTAAGTGTTATTCCTCCAGATATTTCTAGGGTTTTATCATTTCAGCGTCCAGCAAAATATACTGGAAAAGAGTTGATTTCAAATGAGATACTTTGTTTGCATGAGGATAGAAATGGATTTGTTTGGGTAGGTACAACTTCTGGACTGCATAGGTATAATAGACAAACTAACACTTTTAAACTATTTACTGATGAACAGAATTTACCTAACAAAGTTATTAATGCTATAGAGGAAGATAATGAAGGTAGATTATGGATAAGCACTAATAAAGGACTTGTAGTTTTAAACCCTATAACTGATTTAGTAAGAACTTATACTACTTCGGATGGTTTACTGAGTAACGAGTTTAACATTGGTGCAAGTTATAAAACTATTTCAGGAAAGATTTATTTTGGCTCCATTCTTGGCTACAATTGCTTTAATCCCGATTCAATTCCTATTAATACGAATATTCCCAACGTTTGTATTACAAAGGTAGAGATTGTTGGTGCTGATGGTGTAGAAGTTGTATACCCAAATAGTTTGGATAAACTACAGGTACCTCAAAGTTTTAAAACACTTACTGTAGAGTTTGCTGCATTGGATTTTAATCATCCCGAAAAAAATCAATATAGATATCAAATGCATGGTCTGGATGATAAGTGGATTGAGGCGGGCCATAAAAATTCAGCAACGTTTACAAACTTATCAGAGGGCAATTACTACTTTAAGGTAATGGGAGCAAACAGCGACCAGATTTGGTGTGCAGAGCCTACTGTTCTTAAAATACAGGTAGTTGTCCCCTTCTGGCGTTCTCGTATCTCAGTATACATTTATGCTGCATTAATCTTTGGCTTACTCCTTTCTTATCTATACTACAGGAATAAAAATCTTAACAAAATTAATAAATTACTACAGGAGCGTCAATCTGTAATGGTTGAGTTAGAGCAACAAAAGGAAGAACTGATGCTCAAAAATAAAAATATAACGGATAGTATTAATTACGCAAAACGTATACAAGATGCTATTCTGCCTCCAATCGATTCGTTTAAAACATCGCTCCCCGATTCTTTTATTCTTTTTATGCCCAAGGATATTGTTAGTGGCGATTTTTATTGGATAAACGAAACAAAAAATAAAACATTTGTTGCAGTTGTAGATTGTACTGGACACGGGGTGCCTGGTGCATTTATGTCGATAATTGGGATAGAGTTGCTACGAAATATTACAAATATTGAAGGTGTTGATGATGCTGCCGAAATTCTTAATAGGTTGAGTATTAGTATTCATCAAATGTTTACGGCAGGCATAAATCTAAGCGAGGGAGGTGTGAAAGTTAAAGATGGCATGGATGTTGCTTTCTGTGTGATTGATAAGGAATACAATATCCTTCAATTTTCTGGCGCATTTAGTAATCTTTATTTATTGCGCGATGGAAAAATTATTGAGGTTAAGGGCGATAGGTATTCCGTAGGTATGGCTTCAGATACTGGACACTTGTTGTTTAGTAGCCATTATATTCCAATTCAACCCAATGATATGCTCTACATATTTACCGACGGTTATGTTGACCAGTTTGGTGGGCCTGATTCTAAAAAGTTTAAGTTCCGGCGGTTTAGGCATCTTTTGCTTACCATTCATAAAATGCCACTTGACCAACAACGAAAGCACCTTTACGATAGCATGATGGAGTGGAAAGGTGATAACGAGCAGGTTGACGATATCCTAATTATAGGAATACGTCCAGATCTGAGTTGTATGTTTTAATATTTCTGATTTTATGAGAATTTATAAGGTTTTTGCCTTCATTTTGTTATTTGTATCATCAAACTACTCCTTTTCACAAACTCCTGAAATTTTGCTTAATAAAGTTGACAGCTGTGTGAGCGCCAAAGACACTTTAGGCATAGCTAGAGCTTTTTTTGGACTAGTAAAGCACTACGATAAAATAGGTGATGATGCAAAATTGTCTCAAATGCTAGATAGTACATTGAAGTACGCAAGATTATCGGGAAATCAGAAAGCATATATATCTGCACAAACTTTTTACGCTTCATATATAAGTGATAAAGGAAATCATGACGAGGCAATACAGGTCTATCGAAATATTCATAAAGAATATCTTGAAATAGGAGATACAGCAAAAGCCGCGGATATGCTTGTAAATATTGGTATGGAATTCAATAATAAAGGGCTTTATTCCGATGCCTTGAGGGAGGAGATTTCTGCATTGAAGATTAGAGAGAAGATTGGTGATTTGTCAAATATTGCTAAGTATTACCAATTAATAGGTGAAGTTTATAAGCAACTAGGACAAAAGGAAAAGTGGCGAGAGTATTTCCTTAAGGCTGATTCTTTATCAAGAGTAAATGAGTTATACGCTAACTTTTTTACAAGGGTAGGAATAATGAACGATATGGGCGGTTTTTACGAGTACGATGGAGAACTTGCAAAGGCCAAGCTAACCTATGAGCAAATGTACGAACTGTCCGAAAAAGAACAGTACGCTAATGGGATGACAGTGGCTTTGAGTAATCTTGTCCCCGTGTTAAAAAAAATGGGTTTAAAGCAGGAGGCATTAAACAAGTCTCTTATGGCTTTGGCTCTTTCTGAAAAGAGCGATAGGGTTTACCATATCATTTATGACTTAAATAATGTAGGTGAACAATATCTTGATATTGGTAAGGCTAACAATGCTTTACCATATTTTATAAGAGCAGAAAAACTTGCTAAAGACAAAGCATTTCCTTTGGAACGAATGCAAAGTTGGCAGGGTTTATATAAATCATATAAAATTATTGGGGATTATCGGAAAGCCCTTGAGTATTTTGAGAATGAAGTTCAACTTAGCGATTCCTTAAAGGGTGTTGAGGTTAAAAAGAATGTTGCAGAATTAGAAACTCGTTACGAAACTGAAAAAAAAGAACAGCAAATAAGGGAGTTGTCACTAAGGAGTGAGTTGGATAAGAAAAAACTTAGAGCACTTGTTGGACTGGTGTTTGCTTCTGGTTTGATGATTTTTTTGTTGTCTTATATTATACGTATTCGTAGAAAGGCAATCATTCAACAGCGTGAACTTATAGCCAAACAACGCGAAGTGGCGTATTTGAATCAAGAAAAGTTGCGGCTAGAGATAAGTCAAAAGAATAGAGAACTTTCTTCGTTAGCACTTCAAATGGCTAGTAAAACCGAATTTATTAATGAAATTAAAAGTAAGATTGACACCGTTGGTGTTGACAAAATAATTCGTAAGATTGAAACGGAGTTTAATAGCGATTTAGAATGGGAGGCGTTTCGACTTCGTTTCGAAGAGGTTCATCCTTCATTTTTCAAGTTGCTTAAAAAACAATTTCCTGACCTAACCTTTGGCGAGTTGAAGCTTTGTGCCTTACTTCAACTTAATTTGACCACAAAGGAGATTGCCAACATCAATAATATTACCACAGCAGCGGTTGATAAAAGTAGAAACAGGCTTAGGAAAAAGTTAGGCTTAGCTCCGGAGGAGTCTTTAAACAACTTTTTAAGTAAATTCTAACTCGCTTTTTTTGATGTCATAGATTTGTCATACCCCAAAACTGCCTATTTGTTGGGAGTTTGAAGTTTATTTGCGGAGAAAATTATTTCTCGCAAAATGTATCGCATAATCTCAATTTTCATACTTGTTTTTCTTATAGTATTCTACAGTTGCAAAGGTTTGGAGTGTAACTCAAATCGTGTTTTTGATTTTCGGTCGGCAAAGGTTTTTATGGTTTCAACGGGTAAGGCTTTTGGCACCATTCGTAAAACGAATACAACGGTTTGGATTGACTCCTATGGAGCCAAGATGTCTGTTTTAAGCCACTCCGTGAGCGATTACTCCAACTTTGGTTTGTCATTAAGCGAGGAGCATAAAACCCTCGATATAGTTAAAGACGATAGCATTTATTCAATCAATCTAATAACCAATACAGGTGTCGTTTGTAGTATTGACAATTGCGCCGATTCATTATGCTTTGTAAGGTTTGTTTTTTGCGCCTATTTAAAGCATTTCGATGTGGCAAGTCAAGGTAAAGGCTTGTTCAATGACTACATCTGTGATATTGTTTCTTTTTTCGACAACCAATTATGGCTCTATAAGGGATTTCCATTAAAAAGAGTTTCAAAATCACTGGGTGATATTTTTACCGAAGAGGTTCTATCCTTTGAGGAAAATTGCCATGTAGACTCATCGAAGTTTACAATACCTCAAAATGTAAAAATTCAAAATAAACACACTAAATGTCTAACTAAAAACAACTAAACAATGAAACGATTTTTATTTTTTTGTCTTTTTTGTGCAATTATTTTTGCTGGATGCGAGAAGGATGAGGACAGTTTAATTGCTTCAACCACGCATGAGTCCGAAATAATAACCATCAATACCGTGTGGAAAGCTGTGAATAATCCGCACATCATTAAGGGGTATGTTAAAGTTACCAGTGGAACGTTAACGATTGAGCCCGGCGTTGTGGTAAAGTTTGATGCTGGTGCAAGCTTGGAGATTGGAGGTACAAATGCTAGTTTGATTGCCGTTGGAACTTTTGAGGATAGAATTACATTTACCAGTTTGAGTCAAAGTCCTCAGCCTGGCGATTGGGATTACATAAAGTTTAAGCAGGGTGCCATTGATTGTGAGATGGAGTACTGTGTGGTTGAGTATGGTGGAGCAAACTCATCATGGGGTATGATTG
>Ga0209717_1002294_pt1 | contig 18612 bp, 15 predicted proteins | sample AD_UKC048_MetaG_FD_184418 | JGI IMG/M metagenome (GOLD analysis project Ga0209717, IMG submission 184418) | Active sludge microbial communities of municipal wastewater-treating anaerobic digesters from USA - AD_UKC048_MetaG (SPAdes) (version 2) | ecosystem: Engineered > Bioreactor > Anaerobic >... | reverse complement strand
CAGGCTGCCGCGGCAAAGACAGCGGCGCGCGCCGCGGATTTGTTCAGGCAGATGAATGTTCCGGTAATAGGCGCTGTACTTAACATGTCATATTTAATATGCGAATCGTGCGGCAAAAAAAATACTGTGTTTCCCGCAAGCGGAGCCGCGCTTTTAAAAAACGAAGCTAAACTTGATATTATCGCCGAGCTTCCTTTTTACGACGGATTTATGGAAGAAACAGTGCCGGGAGAAGTGAGGCACATAGAAAATGACAAAGCCGCAGCGGCGGCCTTTGACGGCCTTGCGGATAAAGTCGTAAAAGCATGCGTGTTATAAAAATAAAAGGGGCAATCTGATGGGAAAAAAAGTTGTTGTAATAGGCGCAAGCAATAAGCCGGAAAGGTATTCATATAAGGCGATAGAAGCGCTTTTAAAAAACGGGCATGAAGTGATACCGGTTAATCCCGCCTTAAAAGAGGTGCAGGGGATTAAGGTTGTAAATAAAATCGCGGATATAAAAGAAAAGGTTGATACAGTTTCCCTTTACGTGGGCCCGGACAGGCTGGCGCAGATGGCGGACGAAATTGTGGGATTAAAACCAAAACGCATTATCGCCAACCCCGGCGCTGAATCTGATGTTATGCGTGAAGCCGCAGAAAAAAACAAAATTGAATACGTGGAAGCCTGCACACTTGTGCTTCTGGCGACAGGGCAGTTTTAAAAACCCAAAATCATATAACTTTTGAATTTCCTATGTTTACACCTTTAATTTTTATCGTTGACTTTACAAGTCTAAACTTGTATAAATACAATATAATCAAAAGATAGAAAAATAGATGCTGTGTGAAAGAAATTAAAGGAGATAACAAAAATGAAAAAAACAAATAAAGCGGTCAAAGACAAAAAAGCATATAAAAAAATGTTTGATGCTTATATGAAAGATGATGAAATTAGGAAGGATTATGAAAATGAATGGCTTTTAAATGAATTTGCGCGGGAACTGCAGGCCGAGCGCGAGAAAAAAAATATATCACAGGCTGATTTAGCAAAAAAAACAGGCATGAAGCAGCAGGAAGTTTCCAGAATTGAACGCGGCGATCAAAATGCCAAAGTTGAAACACTTAGAAAACTTGCAGATGGCGTCGGGAAAAGGCTTATAGTAAAATTGGGATAAAAAAATAACCGAAAATCATTCGACGGGGCGTTTGCCATACCGGCGCTGAATCTAATGTTATGCGTGAAGCCGCAGAAAAAAATAAAATTGAATACGTAGAGGCCTGCACGCTTGTACTTCTGGCAACAGGGCAGTTTTAAAAAAGTAAATATCCCATAATATATAACTCTTAAATAATTCTAAACGCCCTGTCCGGGGTCAGACCCCAGACAGGGCGTTTGCTTTAAATATAGAGGGGCAAATCTAAAACTTGACAAAATACCTCGGGCGGGGGTATATTAAATATTATTAAACTATCTTTTACGGGGAGGGATATATGATTAAATGCCAAAATTGCAATAATGAATTTGCTGATGATTTAAAGATGTGTCCAAAATGTGGGACTAAAAATGAAAATTATGTAAAACCGGTAAAAACTAATTCGGGTTTCAAAAAAAAGATAATCTTATCTGATGTTGAAAATTTAGATGGTGATAATTCTGTCGCTGCAGCTGATGGAATTCAATTGAAAACAAAAAAATGTCCTTATTGTGCCGAAGAAATATTAGCAGAAGCTAAAAAGTGCAAGCATTGTGGTGAAATGCTTGATATGTCGTTATCTGCTCGAAAAGCTGAAAACAACATACCAAAAGATTATTCAAATAATGTGAATTATAAAACTGAACGCCCTATGATTATTACAATAGCTTGTATTTTGGCGATTGTGGATTTACTTATAGGTTCTTTATTTATGATGGAATATTACCAAATTACTATTTTTTCTATTTGCATTTCTTTAATACCAGTTATCGGTCTGATGATGATGAAAAAATGGGCAGCGTATTTATTTTTAATTATACATATTATTGCTTTGATTGGAGCAACATTACTTCTCGTATTTGTTTTTAATAGTGATGTTGGTTTGATGAATTTCGTATTGCTTGGACAGATGGGTTTTAGTATTTTTTATATAGTAATTCTTAATTCAAATTTGCACTTAATGGATTAAAAAACTACATTCAAGTCCATATTTTACAACTTATTAATAATATCTTAATTTTGTATAATGTGCATATATTACTTGATAAATGTGAATAGTCTTCATTTTTTTCAGTATCAGGTACAGTAAAGAGATTGTAGGAATAATATATAATACAGTTTTCTAATAGTTTTTCACCGTACTCTTGATTAAGTTTAATTCCTTGATTTATTCTCCCTAAATATCCCTTGAAACGCCCCCCTTTTGTATGTTATCTTATCAATACTTTATAAAAGCGGTATGATTTTTGCTTGCTAAAATTTTAAGGAGCGGTACATTATGGCTATTACCATTAAAGACGTAGAATACATAGCGCACCTTTCCAGGCTTGAAATAACCGAAGAGGAAAAGGTGCAGTTTGCGAAAGAGCTCTCTGACATTTTAGAGCATGTGAACAGGCTGTCCAAAATCAACACGGATAACGTGGAACCCACCTACTTTGCGGTGGATACAAAGAACGTTTACAGGGAAGACGTTGTAAAGCCTTCAATAAACAAAGAAGATGTCTTTGCGGCGGCGCCGTCAGTTGAAAATAACGGGTTTAAAGTCCCGAAAATAATATAAGGGAAAAATTATGGAACTGCATTACGACACAATAGAGAACCTTCACAAGAGGCTGATAAAAAAAGAGATTAAACCTTCGGACATCCTTGATTCCGTCTTTAAAAGGATTGAAGCAATTGACCCAAAGGTGCATTCATACCTTAAACTTACAAAAGAGCGCGCTTATGAAATGGCGAAAGCAGCCGAAGAGCGCATAATAAAAAATGATAATGTAACAGAGCTTACCGGCATACCGCTTGGCATCAAGGATAATATGGTTTTAAAGGGCGTTGAAACAACGTGCGCGGCAAAGATGCTTGAAGGATATAAACCGCCTTACACAGCGACGGTCTTAACAAAACTTGAAAAAGCCGGCGCTGTTTTTACCGGCAAATTAAATATGGATGAATACGCGTTCGGCTCGTCCACTGAAAATTCCGCTTTTGGCCCCACAAAAAATCCGTGGGACTTACAGCGCGTGCCAGGCGGATCCAGCGGCGGTTCTGCGGCTTGTGTGGCAGCGGGATTATGCATCGGCTCGCTTGGCTCTGACACCGGCGGTTCAATTAAACAGCCCGCTTCATTATGCGGCGTGACCGGCATGAAGCCCACGTACGGAAGGGTTTCGCGTTTTGGATTAATTGCATTCGGATCCTCGCTTGACCAGATAGGCCCCATAACAAGGACAGCGGCAGACAACGCCATCATATTAAAACACATAGCCGGGCGCGACGAAAACGACGCGACATCCGCTGATATTGCCGTGCCGGATTATTCCGCTTTATTAAAGGACAGCGTAAAAGGAAAAGTAATAGGGCTGCCCAAAGAATATTTTATAGAAGGGCTTGACCCGGAAGTAAAACAGAAAATAATGGACGCGGTTGCCGTGTTTGAAAAACTTGGCGCGAAAATAGAACAGATATCGCTTCCAAACACCGAATACGCCATTGATGTTTATTATGTTGTGGCGCCCGCGGAAGTTTCCAGCAACCTGGCGCGCTTTGACGGCGTGCGCTACGGCCTGCGCGACAAAGGCGCGGAAAACATGATTGATATGTACAAAAAAAGCAGGCAGAAAGGTTTTGGACGCGAGACAAAAAGAAGGATAATGCTGGGGACATACGTTCTGTCCTCCGGTTACTATGACGCGTATTATAAAAAAGCGCAGAAAGTAAGGACGCTTATTAAAAACGATTTTGACAAAGCGTTTGAAAAAGTTGATATCATGCTTACGCCCACTTCGCCGACCACCGCTTTTAAAATCGGCGAAAAAGCCGCGGACCCGTTAACCATGTACCTGTCCGACATATTCACAATAGCGCCAAACCTTGCCGGGCTTCCGGGAATGTCGGTGCCGGCGGGTAATGATTCAAAAGGGCTTCCGGTGGGGCTTCAGATACTGGGCAAATGGTTTAAAGAACAGGATATTTATGACGCTGCTTATACTTTTCAGAAAAACACGGACTGGCACACAAAGATGCCGTCCATATACTAAGGAGGAATATCATGAAATGCAACAAATGCGGAAACAACGGCGGGTTCTATGTTAACGTCACAGATTACAAACCCCTTGAAATGTGGGAATTCAGCGAAGGAAGCATGACGCGCTACTGTCAGAAGGACGCGGGCGACAATGAAATGGAAGTGGTATGCGCTTCCTGCGGAGCCGACGACGTGGATTTTGAAGGGTTTGACAAGGAAAACTACACAGACAGGCCGCTTGTAATACTGTCCGATGATGAATGGGACGGCAAAGTGGCGGAAAATAAGACGGAAGAAAAAAGCTCAGAGGAGTAATTTGGTTAAATGACCACTGCGGAAAAATATGAAGTCGTAATAGGCCTTGAAGTGCACGTGGAGCTTTCCACTGCCACCAAGATCTTCTGCGGCTGCAAAAATAAATTCGGCGGCGAGCCGAACACAAACATCTGCCCGGTGTGCCTTGGCCTGCCGGGGTCGCTTCCTGTTGTAAACAGGGAAGTGGTGCGACGCGCAGTAAAGACCGGCCTTGCGCTTGGGTGCAAAATAGCCGCGCGCACGAAGTTTGACAGAAAAAATTATTACTATCCGGACCTGCCGAAAGCATACCAGATATCGCAGTTTGACATGCCCATAGCGGAACACGGAAAAATAACGATAGTGGGCAAAGACGGCAGCCGTAAAGAAATAGGCATCACCAGGGCGCACATGGAAGAGGACGCGGGAAAACTTGTGCACCTTACAAAGACCGGCCAGATAGCGGACGCTGAAGAATCCCTTGTGGACTACAACAGGGGCGGCGTGCCGCTTATAGAAATTGTAAGCGAACCCGATATGCGCTCTTCCGAAGAGGCGTATAATTATTTGATTACTTTAAAATCAATTTTAAAATACATTGACGTGTCTGACTGCAACATGGAAGAAGGAAGCCTGCGCTGCGACGCCAACGTTTCTGTAAGGCCTTGGGGGCAGAAAGAATTCGGGACCAAAGTTGAAATCAAAAACATGAACTCGTTTAACAACGTGCGCAAGGCGCTGGACTATGAAATAGAACGCCAGGTAAAAATTGCGGAAGCCGGCGAAAAAATAATTCAGGAAACAAGGCTCTGGGACGGCGGAAAAGCAAAGACTTTTTCAATGCGCGGCAAAGAAGGGTCGCACGATTACAGGTATTTTCCGGAACCCGACCTTCCGCCTTTTGAAATTGAACAGCCGTTTATGGACGAAATTAAAAAGGAAATCCCCGAACTGCCTGTTCAGAAAATGGACCGCTTTACGGAAAAATACGGCCTGCCCCTTTACGACGCGGGGGTTTTAACCCAGTCCATAGAAACCGCGGATTTTTTTGAAGAAGCCGCGGCAAAGTGCAATGAACCCAAACTTGTAAGCAACTGGATGATGACCGAACTTTTGGGCAGGATGAACGAAGCCGGCACAGAGTCAATATCCAAAACAAATATAACCGCGGACAGCCTTTCAAAGATGATTCAGCTTATACAGAAAGGCACAATAAGCGGCAAGATAGCAAAGACGGTTTTTGACGTAATGTTTAAGGAAGGCGGGGACCCGGAAAAAATAGTGGCGGAAAAAGGGCTTGTGCAGATATCAGACACAGGCGCAATTGAAGCCGCGGTTGATAAAATTATTGCCGCCAATCCCAAAGCCGTGGAAGACATAAGGGGCGGCAAGCCGCAGGGAATGGGTTTTCTTGTGGGACAGATAATGAAAGAGACAAAAGGCAAGGCCAACCCGCAGATGGTAAACGAAATTTTAAAGAAGAAACTGGGATAAAAACCGGTATTTAAGTGTTTAATATTTTTTTGTCGTGGTAGCCGCAGGCTTTAGCCTGCGTGTTTTTGAAGTGGTTTTAATAAAATAAATGCCTGTCGCAAAAGGCAAAATTAAAAAGTGTTTTTCAGAGCTGAAATTTTTTTCGCGGCAGGCAAAGCATTTGGCTTAAGCCTGCTTTTTTGTTTCTTGACTTTACAACTTACAAGTTGTATACTTGCCTTACATAGAGGGGGTGAGCGCGGTGTATTTAATATCGTTTTATAAAAAGAACGGCAAGTGTCCTGTTGTCGATTATGTCCTTGAAAAAGATCCGAAACATGCGGGTAAAATTAAGTACTATTTTGAAATGCTTGAACAAAAAGGGCCGTCTTTAAGGGAACCTTTTGTAAAAAAACTGACCGCTTCCGGAATCTATGAATTGCGGCCTAGTTTTGCAAGGTTTGAATTCAGGCTGTTGTATTTCTGGAGAGGAAAGGAAGCTGTGTTTGTACATGCCGCGGATAAAAAATCCGACAAACTTAGAAAGTCCGATATTGAAACGGCTGAAAACAGGATGAAAGAAATAAAAGGAGGATTATAATGAAAAAGAAAAAAGCTAAAGTGGATTCAAAAATATATAAAACAATGTTTGATAAGGTGAAAAATGACCCGGAATATATAAGTTCATATAACACCGAAAAAGCGCTGCATGAATTTGCTTTTGCGCTTCATGAAGAACGTGAAAAACTTCATATGTCGCAGAAGGATATAGCCAAAAAAATCGGGATGAAGCAGCAGGTTGTATCACGTCTGGAAAACGGAGTTAAAGACGCGAAACTAAGCACCCTTATAAAAATAGCTTCTGTTTTTAATAAAGAGCTTGTAATAGGCCTAAAACAGGCAAAAGGCAGGTAATGATGAAAGAAGACAGGAAAAAAAATGATTTAACTCCCCCTGTAAAGCTGGGGCAGAAGGTTGAACTTGAAATAACGGATTTGGCTTACGGCGGAAACGGCGTGGCAAAGTACGAAAACTTTACAGTGTTTGTGCCGCTTGGCCTGCCGGGACAAAAAATTACAGCTTCCATAACCGAAGTTAAAAAGAACTACGCCATGGCTAACATGAATAAAATACTTGCTGAATCCCCTCACTTTATAAAACCCGTGTGCCCGCTTTTTTCCGTATGCGGCGGGTGCCAGTGGCTTCATATGGATTATGCCGGTCAGATTAAGTACAAGAAAAAATTCATTGATTACGCGCTTAAAACGCATTCCGGCGTGGATAACCCTAATTTACTGGAAGCAATAGGCTACACAGAACCTCTGTATTACCGTGAGCGCGCGCAGTACAAGCCGGGCATGGATAAAGGCGTACCTGTGCTGGGTTTCTACAGGGCGAATTCCCACGACGTGGTTAAAGTAAGCGAATGTTTTATATTGAATAAAAAGATAAACGAAGCGGCGGCAATAATTTCGTCTGTCCTTGAAAAAGAAAAGAAAAAAGTAACCGTGTATGATGAAAACACGGGCAGCGGCTACCTGCGCCACGTGGCGATAAGGGTAAATTCCAAAAACGAAGCGCTTGTGACTTTTGTGGTGACGGAAAACATAGCAAGGGATTATATAACCGAAGCAGCCGAAGAATTAAACAAAAACATAAGCGGCTTAAAAGGCGTTGTGTTAAACATAAATAAAAATAAGGGCAACAGGGTTTTTGGGGACGCGGAAAAAACCGTGTGGGGCGAAAATTTCATATACGAAGAATTCAACAATATTAAATTTGTCCTTGAATCCGACACTTTTTTCCAGATAAACACCGGAATGTTAAAACACATGGCGGCTTTTGTTGAAAAGCATGTAAGTAAGGGCGCGAAGGTGCTTGACCTTTACGGCGGCACAGGGGCTTTATCGCTGCCGCTTTTTAATAAAGCGTCTGAAATCACAGTGGTGGAAATTAACCCCCGCAGCATTGAGCAGTTTAATAAAGTGGTTCAGGATAACGGTATCACAAACGCGTCAGCGGTGGCGGGAGACGCGGAAAAAGAGGCGTCAGCCATTATTAAGGAAAAAAAGCCAAATGTCATTATTCTTGACCCTCCGCGGAAGGGCGTTCACGCTGATGTTTTAAAAAGCATAATAGAAAACAATACGCCGGAAATTATATATATTTCCTGCAACCCCATGACATTTGCAAGGGACGCAAAAGAATTAAAAGGGCATTACGAACTTGTGGAAACAGTGCCCGTTGATTTGTTCCCGCAGACATATCACGTGGAGACGATGGGATACTTTAAAAGGATAAAACCTTGAAAAGTAAAATAGTTGAATTCAGGAACTTAACTGTTTTAAGGGACAGAAAAATATTAAACCGCGTATCGTTTGACATAGAAGAAGGGTGCCACACGGCAATTATAGGGCCCAACGGGTCGGGCAAATCAACGCTTATTAACCTTATTACAAGGAATCATTACCCGCTTGCGGACGAGCCGGGTTATAAAATGAACATCTGGGGCAGGGACGACTGGAACGTAACGGAGTTAAAAAAACTGCTGGGCATAGTATCCGACACGCTGTCGCGCGATTTTGACGAGGACATACCCGTAAAAGAAGCGGTATTGTCCGGATTTTTTTCCAGCGTCGGGCTTTTTCATGTAAAGGTGACGCCAAAGATGAAAATGCTTGCGGATAAAAATTTAAGATTTATGGGGATAAAAAAACTTGAAAACGAACCCGCAGCCGCGCTTTCTTCCGGCGAAAAAAGGAAGATGCTAATAGCAAGGGCGCTTGTGCACGCGCCCAAAGCGCTGATACTTGACGAGCCTTCAAACGGGCTGGACATTATTGCCGCGGAAAAATTCAGAAAGACAATGAGAAAGCTGTGCAAAAAGACCACGGTTATAATAGCCACAAACGATTTTTTTGACATAATTCCGGAGATAAAAAAAGTAATTATGCTTAAAGACGGCAAAGTTTTCATGCAGGGCGCAAAGCAAGAATTAATGACATCAAAAAACCTGTCAAAACTGTTCGGCGGAAAAATTTCCGCTGATTTAATAAACAGGGGGCGCGCGTGAAGGTTTACATTCACACCTTCGGGTGCCAGATGAATGAATACGACTCCGAAAGGATGGCGGGAATACTTGAAATAGCCGGCCATGAACTTGTATACAGCGAGGCCGAAGCTGATGCCATTATTATAAACACATGCACGGTGCGTAATCTTGCCGAAGAAAAAGCGTATTCATACGCGGGACGGTTTGTTACGGATAAAAAGGTTATCATAACCGGATGCCTTGCGGAGATAAAAAAAGAAGAATTAATAAAAAAATTTCCCACACTGCACGCGGTATTAGGGACGTATAATTTTGCCAATATCGGGAAGATAATTACCGCCAGAAAAGGCAAAGTCCTTTCCGGCGCCGCTGAAGAGGATTACGGAAAAAATGTAAAAAGGCCGGGCGGAGTGTCGGGCTACCTTGCAATAATGCAGGGATGTGACAACTTTTGTTCCTATTGCATCGTCCCATACGCAAGGGGCAGGGAGAGAAGCAGAAGCATTAAGGATATAATAAGCGAACTTAACAGGATGGCTTCGCAGGGTTTTGTGGAGGTTATTTTTCTGGGACAGAACGTGAATTCATATAAAGACCCTGAAACAGGCGTTAATTTTGCCGGCCTTTTAAAAGAGACGGTAAAAACAGCGGGTATTGAAAGAATAAGGTTTATGACCCCGCATCCAAAGGATATAAGCAGGGAGCTTGCGGAAACCGTGGCTGCAAATAAAAAAATATGCAGCCATATTCACCTTCCGGTGCAGGCGGGCTCCGACAATATACTTAAAGCTATGAACAGAAAATATACAAGGGAACAGTACCTTGAAAAACTGGCGATGATACGCGAAGTAATTCCGGGAGTGTGCGTCACCACAGATGTGATGGTGGGTTTTCCGGGAGAAACCGAAAAGGATTTTAACGATACGGTTTCGCTTCTGGAAACCGCGCGGTTTGATTCGGCGTATATGTTTAAGTATTCCGCAAGGCAGGGGACGGCTGCTTTTAAACTGAAGGATGACGTGGATAAAGAAGAGAAAGCGCGCAGAATCAATTATGTGCTTGAATTACAGAAACATATAAGCGAAAATATAAACAGCGGTGAAATAGGGACAACCGCCGCGGCTTTGGGGATTGCCCCTGCCGACAGGTATGAAGGCGAAATAGAGGCGGCCCTTGAAAGCGGGAAAAAGGTTTTCTGCAGGGGAGATTTAAGCCTTATAGGCAAAATTTTTGAAGTAAAACTGACGCAGGTAAGAGGAATGTCTTTTTCGGGAGAAGTGATAAAATGAAAAAAACAGTAATTATAACAGCAATGGCGCTTTTATTGCCTTTGGCAATTTTTGCAAAGCCGTCTGAAGATGACGTCTTTTTAAAGGCAATGGCTGTCTACAATTCCAAAGATTATAAAGGCGCGTCTTCAGCCTTTGAAAATTTTCTTTCGGAATTCCCGTCAAGCAGGTATAAGCCGTCCGCGCTTATGAAGATTGCGGAAATAGAAGAAGACGTGACAAAGAAAAAAGAACTTTATGACAGGATAATAAAGGAATACCCGGCCACTGAATACGAAGCAGAAGCCGTGTTTTCGCTTGGCAGGATGTATTACGCGATGGCGGAAGATAAAAAGGCGGAAGAATATCTGGGAACGGTAATGGGCAGGTTTTCCAGCACGGTCTGGATAGAGCCGGCTTACTATTATATGATACTTGCCCTTGACGGCCAGGGCAGGCAGGAAGAGGCGTTAAGGCTTTACGCTGATTACAATAACGGAAAAGGGTATTATATGTATAAGAACAGGATAGAGCTGGCGTACGCCAATATCCTGTTTAAGCAGGGAAAGTTCGGCGAAGCTGTTTTCGCGTATCAGAATGTAATAGATAAAACAGAGGACACAGAGAAATATATTTACCTTCCGGCTGTTTACCAGAAACTTGCCGAAGCTTACAGAAAGTCCGGCAACACGGAAAAAGCAAAAGACGCGGAATCAGCTTTGTTAAAAAGGTTTCCCAGCGCTGAAACGCATGAAGAGGCGGCTGAAAGCGTGACCAAAACAGGCGCGGTAACAGAAGTTGACCCTGTGACAAACACATCGCCGGCAAAGGCGCCGGCGCCTGAAAATAAGGCCCAAAGCGATATAGAATATTTTACCGTTCAGGTGGGCGCTTTTTCGCTTGAAAAAAACGCGGAGCTTGAAAAAGAAAACCTTGCAAAAAAAGGGGTAAAAGCCGAAGTTGTAAAAGACGGAAATTTCTTCAAGCTGAAAACGGGCAAATACAGGACAAGGGCGGAAGCCGATAATTTTGCCAGGGGAAAAGGGCTGAAGAATTACCTTGTAAGGAAAGATTTCTGAACAAAAGGTAAAAAAGGAGGGTGTGAAATGGCAGAGCAGAAAAAAACAAATCTTGAAATGGTGCAGAAAACATCAATTCTGGGGACCGACAAAGAAGGCAATACGACATATAAGTTAAGTTTTTATATTGATGACGCGCCTATTAAATCCAAAACCGCTGGGATAGAAGTTTACGCCATTGAAGTTATAAACAAGGAAGGCACGCTTGTGCGCTATGAAATGTACGGCGACATCCCTGACGGCAGGGTTGTGGAATATTACGAGACCGGCGAAATAATGATGGAAAAAAATTATTTCAACGGCCAGAAGACCGGCCTTTATAAGTTATATTACCCGTCGGGCAATGTGTGGAAAGAAGGCAAGTTTGCCGGCGACAATATAATAAGGTTAAAAACATTCGCGGAAAACGGCAGGCTTATATCCGAAAAAGTATATTCTGAAATTGTGTCAATAAGGACAGGCGAGACAGAGGTGTTTTACAAGCTTGGCCGCGAAATAGCGCGCTGGGTGCACGGCGCTGACGGAATGATAAAAAAATACGGCGAGACTATAGACGGCGTGGTGAAGTATTATCACGACAAAAGGCTTAAAGAAGAGCACATGTACGACGAAGGCGTGCTGACCAGTATAAAGAAGTACACAAAAGAAGGAAAAGTGCTCTCCGAACAGAAATTCGGCGAAACAGATTATTATAAGAATACGAAGTAAAAGCGGCAGCTGAGAAAGGCAAGCAGTTTAAGCTATAGGCAGTTAAGCATAAGCGAAAGAGTTAAACATAGCGGTTAAGCTATAGGCAATTAAGCATAAGCGAAAGAGTTAAACATAGCGATTAAGCTATAGCTTAATTGCTTAAGACGCTTATGCTTATTTCTTCGCTATAGCTTATTTTTTTGTCCCTTACGTCCTCGCTTCCTAGCCGCAATCCTACAGGGCTTGGGTATGTTTTTTCAGTGCGCGCCGTCCCCTAACACTTGCGCTCGTAGACTCGCGCAAGCCCGGGGATTTCCGCTTCGCAGGCTCGCTCCAACTGTGCATCCAAACAAACTTGTAGTCTAAAGTGGGTTAACGTCATTGGCAACCCTTCAGGGTGCGTTGTTTTATTTTAACTGCCGCGCCCTAAAGGGTGCGCCTACCAGTACTTCTTCTTTTCATTGGGTTTTATTTATGGGATATTGGATAATAGTATATGGGATGGTAATTTTCTTTGATCAGCGCGGCGCTTCTGAAAAAACACACCCAACCCCTGCAGGTTTTAATCTAATTTTCGAATCTCGATTTTCGACGTTTGCCGTTTCATCCGACCATCTAACCCTCTGACCTTCCGACCTTCAGCCGTTACTTCCGTCCCTCCGAGCATCTGTCCCTCTGTCCCTCGCGTCTTTCCGTCCCCTCATTTTCATGCAACTTATTTTGCTTCCATACGTTATAATATTAATATAATAAAAATATATTAAAGAAAAGGAACTTATGAAAAAGACGCTTCTGGCACTTATATTTTTATCATGCTTCACGTTTTTGCACGCCGCGGGCGAACTGTTTGATTTCTACATCCCGTGGAATGACAGCGCTAAAACCGTTATTGACATGTCTTCTTTTGTAAACCGCGATATTGACGCGGACGGTTTTGTGCAGGCGGACGCAAACGGCCATTTTAACGTCAGTTCCGGCAGGATAAAATTCTGGGGCACAAACACAACTTTTAACGGAAATTTTCCATCTTTAACAAACTCTCCGTCCGTGGCCGCGCGCCTTGCCAAATACGGCTTTAACATAGTGCGTTTTCATCACATGGACATGTCTGATATCTGGACAACGGTAAATCCGGACAGGACAATAAGCGCGGCAAAATTAGACCGTATGGATTATTTTATTTATCAGCTTAAACAGAATGGAATATACTCTGATTTAAACCTTTTAGTCTCGCGCCCTTTCGCGCAGGGAACAGAACTTAACGCGGATATTAATCTTGTTTTCGACTGGAAAGTCCGCGCGGTTCTTGGATTCTTTGACCCTGCCAATAAAGCGCTTCAGAAAAAATTCGCATATGACCTTTTAACCCACGTAAACCCGTATACCGGAAATGCTTATATAAATGAACCGGCTGTTGCATTCATAGAAATCAACAATGAAAACGGCCTTGTGCACGCTTTCTTATCCTCCCAGCTGGACGCTTTGCCGCCTTACTATGACGGCCTTCTAAACACGCAGTGGAACGACTGGCTTAAAAGCAGATACGCGTCGCAGGCGGAACTTGAAACCGCGTGGAACGTAATCAACCAGCCGCTTGGCGCGGAAATGGTGTTAAACGGAAGGTTTATAACGGGGGTACTTTCCCCGTGGAATTACAATCCGCAGCCGGATGTAACAGGCACAGGCACTGTTGAAGCGGGCGCGGGGCCGGGCGGATTAAACGCGGCGCGCATAGATGTAACAACTGCGGGCAGTGCGGGATGGTCTGTGCAGTTTAATCAGGGAAATTTAAATATGACAGCCGGTGTGCCGTACACAATAACTTTTTACGCCAAAGCCGACACCAACAGGACAATTTCCGTTGAACTTGGAATGGCTCACGACCCGTGGTCAAATCTTGGCTTCAGCGCGAATATTAATTTAACATCTTCGTGGCAGCTTTTTACTTTCAGTTTTACGCCCGGTGTATCTGATACCAATGCAAGGCTTAACTTCAGTAATATGGGGCTTGTGTCAGGCGCGTCTTACTGGTTTACGGATATTTCGCTTAAGCAGGGCGGCGTGCTTGGCTTGAAAGATGGGGAAGGCCTTTACACAACCGGCATTGAAAACTTTAAAAAGGGTTTTCCCGCAAGGACGCAGGACGGCGCAAAAGACTGGTACCGGTTTTTAACATATACCGAAGAAAACTACTGGGTTGAAATGCGCGATTATATACAGGATACTTTGGGGGTAAACAGCATTGTATTTGGCACTATATTAGGGTGCAGCAACCCCAATATGCAGGCGAATTTTCAGGCAATTGACACGCACTCTTACTGGGAACATCCGCAGTTTCCGGGCACTCCGTGGGACCCGGTAAACTGGTACTTAACCAACAGGGCAATGGTAAATTATCCGGCAGAATCCACCATCGCGTCGCTTGCCACAAAAAATGTTTTAAACAGGCCGCACCTTGTAACAGAAACAAACAGCCCGCATCCGGGGACTTTTTCCTCTGACCACTCTTTTATCACTTCCGCTTACGCGTCGTTTCAGGACTGGGACGCGGTGTTCCCGTTTGATTACAACGGCGACGACAACTGGAATAAAAATTACATAGACGGCTATTTTGCCGTGGCAAACAACCCCTTAAAAATGGCTTCATATCCCGCGGCTGTTGTGTCCTTTTACAGGGGAGACGTAAAACCCGCGCAGCAGAAAATTGTAGTGCCTGTAAATAAAGCATCGGAAATAGACCTGCTTTTATCGGCGTGGGCATGGAAACTTGTGGACGCGCAGACAGCGGGCGAGGACCCAAAAGCCGCTTTTGTGCACGGGCTGGAAATAGCGGTTGAAGGCCAGGCAGTGCCGGCAGGTTCAGTCGCGCCGGGCACAACAGATGTATCGGGCAGTATTTTAAATTCAGACACAGGCGAACTTTCATGGGACAATTCATCATCGCTGCAGGGCGTGTTCACGGCGGATACGGCAATGACAAAGTATCTTACGGGTTTCACGTCAGGAAAAACATACGCGCTTTCCGGCGGCGTTACCATAACGCCGGGCGCTTCCTTGCAGCCGTTTTCGGCAATTGCCGTAACAGCGCTTGACGGCGTGTCGTTCTCCTCGGCTCAGAAGATTCTTGTAACCGCGCTTGGCTGCCAGAAAAACACGGGCGATTCGTGGTATACATATCCAAACACTCTTACTTCTTTTCCGCCGCCTCACGGCGCGCAGGTGACATTAAAAAATCAGTGGGGAACATCCCCGTCAATGGTTGAGGGTGTTAACGCTGTTATCACGCTTCCTTCAGATTCCGCTTTAACAACAGTATGGGCGCTTGACAATACAGGCGCAAGAAAGACAACAGTTACCGTGACAGACGCGGGCGGTTTTGCGCAGTTCGGCATATCTCCGGCATATCAGGCGGTGTGGTACGAAGTTGAAGTGGCACACCCGGAATACACGCCGACTTCAACAATGACAATAACTCCGGTATATTCTCCGACCGTCACGCGCACAATAACACCAACGCCCACAATAACGCTTACACCGACCATGGCGGTTTATGACCTTATAGACGACTGCGAAATTATAACCGACCAGAATTTATGGGGCGGTTACTGGTATACATATAAAGACGCGGCAAGCACGGGTTCCGGAGGCAAGATATTTCCGGGTATTCCCGCATCACCGGCTGCGGCTTACCACGCGTCAGGCACAGTTTTATCCGGCGGCTACGCGGGAGTAGGAACCAATTTTGCAGACGGCGCGGCAGAAACAGACATATCAAAATACGCCGGCGTGCAGTTTTATATAAAAGGAGACGGCACCACAAACATAAACCTGGCAATTATAACGGGCAATTTCAGCGAACTTCCGGCATATAACAACTGGCAGTATTCTTTTACGCCGCCTACGGACTGGACTTTTATTCAGATACCGTTTACTTCTTTAACCATCCCTTACGGGACAGCATTGCCTTTAATGCTTGAAAGGGCGGAAGACATTCAGTGGAAGATACCAAATATCGGAGCATTTGAAGTTTTCATAGACGACGTCGCGCTTTACTATCCGCAGCCGTCAGCAACAGCAACCGTGACTGTAACCGCGACAGAGGCGTTAAGCCCCACTGTCACCGGTACATTCACGGTAACTTCTACATTTACAGAAGTTTTAAGCCCGACTGTGACACAAACCCATACCATAACAGAAACACATACAGATACTTTAACGGTAACCGAAACTGTTACAGTGACTGAAACCGTTACAATAACAGAAACGCAGACGCAGACACCGGAAATTTCCGCGACAGCAACTTGCACTTTGTCGCCGGCCGTATCGCTTACAAATACGCGCACTGTTTCGCCGACGCCCACAATAACACGGACAAAGACCGCTTCTGTCACAAGAACTTCAACTCCATCAATAACCCGGACAATAACGGTTTCAGTTACCGCGACAGTTACGGTTACACCGCTGCAGAACACGGCTACAGCCACGCTTACGCTGACGCCGGCTGTTGAAACACCGACGCTGACGCCTGCGGTTTATCAGCAGCAGGATACTTTAAAAGTGGAAGACGCGCTTGTATATCCCAATCCTTTCGGATTTGACGGTTCAAAATTAAAATTCAGGTGCGTCATTACAAAGAACGCAAAAAGGGTCACGGTAAATATTTATTCCGCTTCTTTCAGGCTTATAAAATCGTCGTATATAAAAAATGTGCCTGCGGGATTATGCTTAATACCGGCGGATAAAATAAAAGCCGCGGAATTATCAAACGGGACATATTACTTTGTGATTACAGCGGAAACAGCGTCAGGGGAAAAGGCGGCTTCAAAGCTTAACACCCTTATGGTCATCAAATAATCCTAAACAAGCGCGGCTTTTACAAACCCCCGCACAGAATTTACAAGGTATAAATTATCCGCGTTTTTCAGGTCTTTCGGGTAAAGCACGCGTTCTTTGTATAAAGACGGGTTCTTTTTTAAAAGGTATTCCCTGAAAGTGCCGGGCAGCAGGCCGCACGAAACAGGGGGCGTATAAAAAACTCCGTTTATCTCCGCAAATATATTTGACGAATGCGCCTCTGTAATTTCGCCTTTTTCATTTGTGTAAATCACATCAGCAAAGCCTTTTCTTTTATAGCGCTTAAAATCATTGTCATAAAAAGCCCTGTTTTCGGTCTTGTGGTAAAGGTATATGTTTAAACTGTCTGTTTTAAGGGGTGATATGGCAATTTTACCGCCGGGCAGCGGCACAAGGCGCGCCGCCTGCGCGCGTATTTTTCCGTCAGGCGCAAGCAATACCCGCGCCTTAAATTCGCCGCGCGGATTTTTACGGCGCAGGTTTTTAAGCGCCCTTTTAAAATCACTGCGCCTGAATTTTATGCCGAAAAAAGCCGCGGATTTTTGGATCCTTTTTAAATGCAGGTTTAAAAGAAAATACCTGCCGTTTTTTAACAGGATGCTTTCAATTATGGAATGGTTATTTGCAAGCTCCGCCAGAAAAGACGCCTTACCAAGGCATTCTTTATATTCCGGCGCGGCTTTGGAATCATGGACAATTCCGCTGCCTATCCCCATTACCCCGTCATTGCCGGATATTTCAATTGTGCGTATTGGTATTGAAAAGACGCTGCGGTTTTGGCAGGCAAACCCGATAGCGCCGGTATATACGCCGCGCGGCGTGTCTTCTGTTTTGTGTATAATATTCATGGCGCTAATTTTCGGCGCGCCGGTTACAGAACCGGAAGGGAAAAGCGCTTTAATTACGCCTAAAAAATCCGCATTGCCTTTAAGCGTCCCGCGGATTGTGGAAGTCATCTGATACAGTGTCCTGTACTCTTCCAATTCAAAAAGTTTGGGCGCGCTTATTGAACCTGTTTCGCATATCCTGCCAAGGTCATTTCTTAAAAGGTCCACTATCATAACGTTTTCCGCGATGCCTTTTTCATTTTTCAGCATCTTTGAAGGATTCTTAACCTTTTTGTCTTTCAGTAAAGTGCCTTTCATGGGGCGCATTGTGATTTCGCGGCCCTTAGCGTCAAAAAAAAGTTCCGGTGACAGGGAAATTATAGTTTTATCTTTTCTCCGTATAAAAGACGCGTAAGCTACGGGCTGGGTTTCACACAGCGCCGCAAACAAAGACGCAGCCAAACCCTGAAAATGAAAACCTGCGTTAAAACAGTGGTTGACCTGGTAAACATCCCCGTTATTGACAAGTTTCATTATGCGGCGGAATTTTTTCTTGTATGATTTAAATCCCTCCGAGAATTTAAGGGGCGACACGGAAAAACGGTTCTTATAAAAAGGCAATAAGGCGCAGATATCGGTTTTGCTGAATACATACGGCGCTTTGTAAATCCCGAATTCAAGAAAAGGGGTTTTTAATCCGGTTTTTACGCGGCGGAATTTTTTTTCAAACCCATAACCCGCTTCGTAAGCCATGAAGCCGGCGGCATAATACCCCTGTCTGGTAAATTCCGAAACTGTTTTAAGCGCGGTAATCAGGGACTTTAAATTATTGCATCTGATAACGCGCAGCGGCCGCGTAAACAGGTAAGACTTGCC
>Ga0209717_1002293_pt1 | contig 18626 bp, 12 predicted proteins | sample AD_UKC048_MetaG_FD_184418 | JGI IMG/M metagenome (GOLD analysis project Ga0209717, IMG submission 184418) | Active sludge microbial communities of municipal wastewater-treating anaerobic digesters from USA - AD_UKC048_MetaG (SPAdes) (version 2) | ecosystem: Engineered > Bioreactor > Anaerobic >... | reverse complement strand
TTCTCCAGTCACTGGCTTCCACTCCATCACTTCCCAGTTGTGAATCATCATCCCGAAAACAATGAATACCAAAATAAGGGATACTGCTGAATCCGTGATAGGAGCCATTTCTGTCGGTGAACGAAGAATAAAGACCAAAGGCCAGGCCCTCGAGCCCACCTTGTCCGAGATCTTCCAGTGTAGCCTGGAGAGGCTTCCGGTCTAGGAATTTTCGACACCCGATACTACCCGTGATTAACACAGGCAGGGAGATAATAAGTAATATTCCAACTATTTGCTTTTTCATGTTAATCTCTTTATTAATTAAAAATTAATATTAATACCACCTGTAAATATTGCAGGCATCGGGTTGTTGCCATCGTCGATACCAAAACGGATAGCACTACCGCCAAATTCCGGTGTATATCCGGAATTATGCTTCCATGTTTTCAGGTTCTGCGCAGCAACAAATACACGGGCATTTTTAATACCGGCTTTCTTCAGGAAATCACCCGTTACGTTATAACCCAACTGCAGGTTACGAATGCGGATATAACTGCCGTCCTCAATACCGTATGTAGATGGATAGCGGTTGATTTTATGAGCAGCTCCGAGTAAAGGCTCCCAATTGGAAGTACCTTCCCCATGCCAGCGGTTCAAACGAAATGCCGGATAATTGTACTGCGTATAAGGGTTCTCAGTACTTCCCCAGTAACGGTAAATTTCATTTCCATATACACCTTGCACATCTATACCCAGATCAAATTGCTTGTACTTCAGGGTGATATTGCCACCATAAGTGAAATCAGGTGTCGGATTACCAATTGTTGTACGGTCATCGGTATTAATCACTCCGTCTCCGTTTACATCCACATATTTAAAATCACCAGGGCCATAAGTGTCCAGCGTTGCCTGGTCATAATAAGCGTTTTTGTCTGCAAAAGACTGGATAATACCGGCCACCCTTAACCCATAGAAATAACCGACAGGATACCCAGGCTGAGTGCGATTCGGGTATTGCTCATCAATAGCTGTAGAGAAAGTTGAATTCAGAAACTTATTGTCAAATGTAGTGATATTACCACTTACACTAAGCGTAAGATCTTTTTGCAACTTCTGCGTATAGGTAAGAGAAGCTTCAATACCCTTGTTACGCATATCTCCAAGGTTAGTCAGTAAATTATCAGATGCACCGCCGCTGATGATAGCCAGTAGGCCTTTGGTGTCTTTACGGTAATAAACGAAATCACCGGTTAGTCGCTGATTCAGCATACCAAATTCAAAACCAATTTCCTTACCAAATACCCTTTCCCAATGAAGATCAGGAGAAGCTATATAGTTCTGGTAGTAAACAGGCACAGAAATATTTCCAAAAATAGCATAGCTCGGAGTAAGCGTCGGATAGGCCGGATAATCATACCCGTATGTATTTTGTACACCAAGCTTACCGTAGCTGGCTTTTAATTTGAAATAATCAAAAACCTGTTGTTTCCCGAAAAACTTCTCCTTTGTCAGATCCCAACCAAGTCCGATGGAATAGAAATCTTCACCCTGATTATTCATGTCCTGGCGCCAGGCACTGGAATTATCACGACGATAGGACAGCGTGGCAATATACTTACCCTGATAATTATAGAGGCCGCGGAAAAGAGCAGAAACTGTGGCCTTTTCCCACTGGTTACTGCTGATGGTTTGAGTATTCACATCGCCCCATACGTTGTTCAGATACCAGAAACGCTTGTCATTAGGAATTGGTTTACCTGTAGAACTCTGACGAATGTAACCGCCAAGAGAATTATGGGTGCTTTCGTACGTTGTAAAACCACCAGTAAGGGTCAGATTGTGATCACCGAATGTCTTTCTGAATGTCAGAATATGATCCTGTTGCCATTTGCGATAGCGGCTTTCATTCTGATTAACTGAAGTCAGCAAATAACCCCGGTGCATGGAAACGGCATCAGTTTCGGGGTTGTACACACTGTCAAGAGGATGATAGGTACGGGAATCCAGATAAGACATATCCGCATATATAGTAGAACGTAGTGTAAGGCTCTTTACAATTCTCCATTCGGCAAAGGCACTTCCCACAAAACGGGTTTCGTAAGAAAGTTCCTTATCCCAGTTATTATTAAGAATCATAGCCGGATTAGTCATCTGTGCACTCTGAATAGCAAGGTCATAATAGGCATTCCGTTGTGCATTGAACACTGGAGTGATCGGCAGTAAACGACGGGCATCACCCAGCAGGCCGTCAGCAGCACTATAGGGATTTCTTTGTCTTAATGCAGTAAAATTGAAACCCACTTTAAAGTTATTACTCAGTTTAACTTCATCACTAATATTTAAAGAATATTTTTCAAGCTGCTGATGTTTTACAACACCCTGGTCGTAAGTACGGCCAACGCTCATATAAAACTTATTTTTTTCAGTAGCAGTACTCAAACTTAAATTGGTTGCGTTGAAATAGGCTGTTCTGGTCATTTCATCTATCCAGTCCGTATTGCCATTCCAAAGGGTTAAATCCTTGCGGTCATACAAAGGTATATCAAGGTTACTCTGCTCTTCATCAAACAGCGTCTTGAAATCAGTACCATTGACCAGTTTAATCTTATCCACCAGTTTCTTAACACCAAAAGTGGTATTGAAATTAATGTTAATAGTGCCCGCTTTGGCTTTTTTAGTTGTAACAGCAATTACACCATTTGCGCCTCGCACCCCGAATATCGCAAGAGAGGAAGGATCCTTCATGATCTCAATTGACTCTATATCAGAAGGATTCAGGTAGTTAATATTATCCTGAAAAATACCGTCAACAAGATAAAGGGGTTTAACATCACCAGAAAGACTGTTTGTACCACGGATGCGGATATCTGGTTCTTTTCCGGGAGTTCCGCTATTGACAACATATAAACCTGATACCTTTCCCTGAAGGGAAGCTACAGGGTTAATATTTGGCTTATCAGACACTTCACTACCCCCGATTTTTACAATAGAACCGGTCAGGTCTCTTTTGCTGGCCTGTCCATAACCAATCACCACCACTTCATCAATCTTCCTGGCAGATTGCTGCAGGGTGATGCTGAGTGATGATTTTCCGGCAACAGCCACTTCGATGGTTTCGAAACCAACAGAGCTGATTACCAGTGTTGCGTCATCAGGAACAGTAAGGGAAAAATTTCCGGCGGCATCGGTTGTTGTTCCGGTCCGGGAACCCTTAACAGCAATAGAAACACCGGCAAGTGGTTCTCCTGTAGAAGAAGTTACTTTACCGGAAACCCGCAGATCCTGTGATTCGATCTCGGTAGCGGTCATTCCTTCTTTCAGGACTACCAGTTTGGAAGCAAGGATTTTGTAGCTCACCCCGGTGTTGGCCAGGATTTTGTCGAGCAGGTCGGTCACAGGTGCATCGACTGCGTCGATGGTGACCCGGGGCTTTTTCTTTAAGGCATTTTCACTGAAGAGAAAACGATAGTTGGTTTTCTTTTCAATGGCGAACAATACTTTTTTGATTTCAGCCTCGTTCATTTTCAGCGTGATACGATCTTGCGAAAAGCCACGGGCAGATACCTGAAGACAGGCAATCAGCAAAAAAGCAATCGTCAATTTCATAATTCTGGCAATCTTTGGTAACAGGTCCTTTTTAGAAACAGCAGTCGTTTCGTTTTTTTTCATACTTAGCAATTGAAGAGTTAACAATCGGCTTCCCTGAGGTCACCGGTTCTTTTTTACTAACCTGACAGTACCTTTCAGTACCGTCTGTTATCCTTCCGCTAAGAAGTGTTGATAATGGCATTCATTTGGCATAAGCATTAGCGGTGAATAATTATTTTACTTCCGTTTTTTTCGTATTGAAATGGTATAAATTCCTTCAGGGCTTCCAGCGCCTGAACAATCGTTTCAGATTCAAAAATTCCGTTCAGCCGTTCCTCCCCGATCCGCAAGTCAGTAATATCGATCTCCACATTATACCAACGCTCCATTTTTACAGCCAATTCACTGAATGATTCATCCCGGAATACCAGTTTATTATTAACCCACTGGATTTCTGCCACGGTACTGTCCACCGGATTATACTTCAGTTTATTGATCGACATCAGGGTATTGATCACCGGCAATTCGGTACGGGCGATATTTCCAGTCTTTTTCTCCTGTTTTTTGCTATCCTTCTCTAAATGAGCGATATCATTCTCCACGACCAGTTTTTCACTGGGCGTAAGAATGATCTTATCATTCGGCCGGTTACGGATGGTCACTTCTATACTTCCCCGTATCAGGCTGGTTTCGGTCTGCTTATCTTCCGGATACGCTTTCACATTGAAGGCGGTACCCAATACTTTAATTTTTATACTGCTGGTATTTATAATAAACGGCTTTTCCTTGTTTTTTGTCACATCAAAAAAACCTTCACCAGTCAGCATTACTTCCCTTGTTTCAATACCGAAATCTTTATTATAGGTAAGCTTACTTCCTGCATTGAGCCATACGACTGACCCATCGGGCAGTTGTACTTTTGATTTTGATCCCGGGCGGGCAATGTCATTAAGTTAAGGAGGGGGTGTAAAAAAATAGGATTGCAAATAATAGTTTTGAGGTGTCGAATCTTAAAACCAAAAAGCAATCCTATGTTTGATGCAAATGTAAAGTTGATTGAAGAATTGAAAGAATTTGTTTCTGTTGTTTCCAGGGAGCCTGAATTTTTGAATCATTTTCGATTTAGTGAACGGGATTTTATTCGTACCCGCAAACTGCCGTTTGACCGGTTGGTTTTTTTAATTGCGGGTCTTTGCAAGAAGACGTTAAGCGTTGAGATAGAAGGCTTTTGGGATAAGTTATCGCAGGCTTCATCCTGTTCGGTAAGTGCATTTGTGCAACAACGCACGAAGTTGAATCCACGGTTTTTTGGGGCATGGAACAGTTTTTTATGTGATCGCTGGTATGCATTAAATGAGGGCAAAATCAGGCGCTGGAAAGGGTATAGAGTCGTGGCTGCCGATGGATCTAATGCAGCCCTGGTGAACCAGCATGAGCTTATTAATTATTTTGGAGGGCAGCGCAATCAGCAATGTTTTTTTACGGTGGCCAAAACCTTTTATTATTATGATGTACTCAATGAACTGGTTCTGCTTCCCTGGATTGGACCTTACAGGAAAGGGGAATTGAGTATTGTGTACGAAATGACAGAAAGGACACAGGAGGATATGTTACTTATTTATGACAGATGCTTCAGTAATTATAAGGTGATTGCCTTACATCTGTGGCAGGAACGGGAAAGAAAGTTTGTCATCAGGGCAAAAGACAATCTTCGTATAATAAAAAACTTTATAAGCAGCCAAAAGACGTCGGCGGTTGTGGAGTGGCCCCCTTCGGCTATCGCCATAGAGAGTTTAAAACAGAGTGGTTATCTGATTAACAGTCACTCCACGGTACGGGTCAGGCTAGTGAGGGTCGAGTTAAACGGGGTTGTGGAGGTGTTGATTACCAATCTTTGGGAAGAAGATGGCCATCCTGTAGATCAGTTCAAAGAGCTGTATTTTATGCGCTGGAGGATAGAGACAAATATCGCTGTACAAAAAAATATTATGCAGCTGGAGTCCTTCAGTGGACTAAGTGTGACAGCAGTAAAACAAGATTTTTATGCCACTGTGTTTATGGCCAACCTACATGCCATCTTAATAAAAGACGCTCAACGTACAACAGATGCAACCTGTAGCAGACGAAAGTATCGGATGAAAATCAATAAAAACAAATCATTTGGAAAGCTGAAAAACAGCTTCGTTTATCTCTTTTTAACTCAACAGCCGGCAATCATCCTTCAACTATTACATGACTTCTTTAGAAAAGAACTGATCCCAATCCGAAATGGCAGAACCTTTAAACGAGAAAGAAAAAACCCGCAATCCAAAAGCAAATTTAAAACCTACACAAACTTTAAACCAGCTTATTAACCCCTTAACTTAATGACATTGCCCGGGCGGGTGGAAATTTCATTGACTTGCCCGGCAACTTCGTCACCTGGATTACTGCTGCCCGACAGACTCCGGATAGAAAAAAGTCCGGCCATTACTAACAAAACTGCGGCAGCCCAATACCAACGTTTAAGTTTCTTTACAGGACCGGTTGAAACCTGTATTTCCTGGCTATTGCCATCCAGAGAAATATTCAATTCATTCATCCGGTGGAGATGCAGCATTAACGCATCTTCGCCAGCTGATGTATCCTCTGCGGGTTGGCTCCTCCAGAGATCGGTCAGGTTCTGAATGGCATATTGCCATTCAGGATGTGATTGAATCATACTCTCCAAAAAAGCCAGTTCCTCGGCGGAAGCTTCCCCTGACAGTTTTTTAGAAAATAAGACCCAAAATTGTTCCTGACTCATTAAAACGTTGGTTGTAAATAACTAAGACAAACAAACACCGTGTTTACCCCTAAAAACGTTTTAACTTTTTTTTGTGGCGGGAGTTGAAATATTTAATTCCTTGATTTCCAATTGCATACACTTGCCCAGCCGACGCAGGGCAATGGCCATCTGGGCTTCAATGGTCTTCACCGATAATTGTAGCAATTCGGCCACCTCTTTGTACTTAAGACCATCTTCCTTTACAAGTTTGAAAATAATCCGGCAACGAGGGGGCAGGTTATTGATAGCCTGACGGATCTGCCGCATCATTTCTTCCGTCATCATGAGCTGTTCCGGGTCAAAATAAATGCTGTTTAGCTGAACAAGCCACTCTTCCGGGGATGCGTTTTGCTGACGCTTTTGTTGTTTTAATCGATTGAAAGCCAGATTTTTAGCGGTAGTGTAAAAATATAAAAGCGGGGATTCGATGCTGGTCAGCTGGTCCCTTTTTTCCCAGACTCTGATAAATAGATCGGAAACCAGCTCTTCTGCTTCCTCCTGGGATTTAAGTATAGAATAGGCAAATTGCTTCAGCCGCCCATGGAGCAGCATAAACAATTCCTTGTACGCTGCCTGGTCGTTAGCAAAAGCAATAGCAGCGAGCAACCTTTTTATGGGATCGTTCTCAGGCATAAGCAAAGCGCCGTAAATCTAAGGAATTGTTTAATATAGTACATGATGCATTTCAGTTCCTTTTTTTGTACTTTTGCAGCCGCCGAAAAGGCAGGACCCTTAGCTCAGTTGGTTAGAGCAGCAGACTCATAATCTGCGGGTCGTTGGTTCGATCCCAACAGGGTCCACACTAAAGTACGAAGTAAGAAGTACGAAGTACGGAGAACAACCCGTATCTCGTACCTCGTACTTCGTACTTTGTATTTAGGATTTTGTTTAACTTTTTGTTAACCGCGCCGCTTTTACTTTTGTCACTACATCATGATTATGAAGAAGTTTATATTGTTCTCCCTTGCTGCACTTGCTTTTATAAACATTACAGCTCAGACGGTCGATTCAGTGATTACTCCTGAGCCTTTGAAAGCACCAAAAACTAAAAAAGACATCCCTAACCTGGCCAACCGCGCCAATGATCACCTGGTGTTTCAGGTAGGCTATACCGGATGGGCCGGCATTCCGGATACGATAACCACACAAGGTTTCAGCAAATCAATCAACATCTACCTGATGTATGATTTTCCGTTTAAGAATAATCCCAAACTGAGCATGGCTTTTGGTCCTGGTTTCGGATCTGATCATATTCTTTTCTCGAAAACTTATGTAGGGATCAAGGACCAGACCAGCACGATGGCCTTTACTGATATGAGTGATACCAATCACTTCAAGAAAACAAAACTGGCCACCGTTTTCCTGGAAGCACCTATCGAATTCCGTTATTCTGCCAACCCCGAAACTGGCAAAGGTCTGAAACTGGCTTTTGGTGTGAAAGTAGGTACGCTCCTGAATGCGCATACCCGCAGTTCTGATTACGAAGACAAAAGCGGCAATACCATAAATAATTATGTAATGAAAGAATCCAGCAAACGTTTCTTCAATAAGCAGCGTTTGTCCGGTATGGTTCGGGTGGGTTATGGCAATGTCAGCCTTTACGGTTCCTACCAGTTTACGCCCGTATTCCGCGATGGATTCGGACCACAGGTAAGGCCTTTCTCGTTTGGGCTTACGTTGAGCGGGTTATAAGGCTAAGAGATCGAAAGAGAAAAAAGAGATAAAAGAGTAAAGCGGGAAGAGTCTTTATTTCATTGAACAATTCCTCATCCCGGCGGTATAAATTTTTAAAGCGGTTCCGGTTACGGGGCCGCTTTTTTATAAAGCACTCCCCCACTCACTACTCACTACTCACCACTCACCACTCACCACTCCCCATTCCCTACCTTTGCCAACCATGAAACATTTTTCCATCCTCTTACTGCTGCTGCTGCATCTCAACACCAACGCGCAGGATAAAATATCCGCTTACTTCGAATCCATCCGGAAGAATGAAGCACAACTGACCGCTTTCTTTGCGGATATGCCCAAAGGGGGCGACCTGCATCATCATTTCTCCGGGTCAGCCTGGCCGGATTATCTGCTGGCCAAAGCCAATAAAGAAGATTACTGGGTGGAACTGAACAGTTATACGGTAGCAACTGCTGCTGGCAAAACCGGCAACTGGAAAAAGTTCAGTGAGGTCAGTGACCTGAATGCCCTGAAAACAGCGATCCTGCAACAATGGTCGGTAAAGAATTATCATCCGGCTTTGGGGCCATCAGAGAATATATTCTTCGACAGCTTCGGAAAGTTTGATGCGATCATGGATGCGTCCGTTCCCGATGCATTACTGGAACTGAAACGGCGGGCCAAAGCGGAAAACCTGAGCTATATCGAAACACAATTCATCCGGCCGAAGTTCCCCTTTAAGATATTAAATAGTGACAGCCTGAATAGTCGCTTACGATTTGCTGCATCACAAAAAGACACCACCTATATCTATTCATTTTTTGCGGAACTGATCCGTGCGCTTGATGTAATCGGAGCAAAGGATACCGCAGCAGCTTTCAATTCACGGATCAACGAACAGCACAAACGTCTGCAACTGGACGATGACTCTTTCACTCTTCGGTACCAGAATTTTGTTCTACGCTTCATGGAACCGGTGGAGTTGTTCAAGCATCTCTATGTGAATTTTATCTCCGCTGATAAAAGTCCGCTCATTGTGGGGGTCAATATCGTTTCGCCTGAACATGGCGATGTATCCATGCAGGATTACTGGCTGCACATGGCGATGTACCACTACCTGCACCGCCAATTCCCAGCGGTGAAATATGCCATGCATGCCGGGGAACTTACATCCGGATTGGTGGCTCCCGAAGAACTTACCTGGCATATCAATGAAGCCGTCCGCTTTGCCGGCGCCTCCCGGATCGGGCATGGGGTGGATATGGCCTGGGAAAAGAACAGCCGATCCCTCCTGGCCTTTATGAAACAACAACAGGTGGCGGTGGAGATCAATCTCAGCAGCAATGAATTTATCCTGGGGGTGAAAGAAAACCAACACCCCATCAGTCTTTATTACAAGGCCGGTGTTCCGATCACTATCAGTACCGATGACGCGGGTATTCTGCGGACCAGTATTACCCAGCAATATGTTCTGCTGGCCAAACGCTATCCTTTCATTTCGTACAAAGCCATTAAAGCCATAGTGTACAACAGTATCCGGTACAGTTTTATCGGGGATGAAAAAGAGAAAAAAACGATGATCAAAAACCTGGATCTGCGTTTTGCTGTTTTTGAAAAATCGATACTTCAGGGTCAGGTTAAAATATAAGTCTGTGCCCTGTTTCATTATTGATTGGTGATATCAGCAGTTTTTGATAGCTTACTGTCTGACTATAACCCACAGATATGTATAAAATACTTTGCCGGACCAGTTTTCTGGTCTCCCTGATTTTCACTCTTTTCAGTCATCCGGCACAGAGCCAGTCCGATCGGGCCGAGGCCGGTATTAAAAAAATAATGGAAGAGGCCCCTGTAACCGGCCTCTCTGTTGCAGTCGTTAAAAACAACCGGATCATTTACACCCATGCCTTTGGCGTGAAAGACCGGGAAACCAATTCTCCGCTGACAACCGACTGCCTGTTCCGGATCGCCTCCATTTCCAAATCCTTTTCGGCCACTTCCATTATGCAACTGGTGGAAAAGAAAAAGCTCAGTCTGGATAATGATGTGAGTGACCTGATGGGATTCAAAGTCCGCAATCCGAAATTCCCGGAAACCGTGATCACCCTGCGTTTACTCCTATCCCATCTTTCCTCTATCAACGACAGACAGGGTTATTTTACTCTGGATGCCATCAACCCGGCAAAGAACCCGGACTGGGCTAAATGCTATAATGACTATGAGCCCGGGAAGGGCTATCAGTACTGCAACCTGAATTTTAATATGGTGGGAACGATCATAGAAAAATACTCGGGAGAACGATTTGACCAGTATGTAAAACAGCATATCCTGGATCCGCTCGGACTGTATGGTGGCTATTGTGTGGACTCGCTGGACAAATCGCGTTTTGCCTCCATTTATGAATACAATGGAGATTCAGCCCGGTTCTTTCTTTCACCCGGTGCTTACAATCCACGTAGTGCGGAAATCGCCGCTTACACGATGGGCTACAGCACTCCTGTCTTTTCGCCTACCGGTGGTATGAAAATATCTGCCCCTGACCTCGCCCGTTATATGATGATGCACATGAATATGGGGAAAAACAAGGGGAAGCGAATGATCTCGAAAAAAAGTGCAAAGGCCATGCAAACACCCTATTCCGAAAAAGAAGGCTATGGATTCGCCATTATGAATTCAACAAAACTGATCCCCGGAAAACACATGACCGGACATACCGGCTCCGCTTACGGACTCTACAGTGCCATGTTCTTTAACCCCAAAGAAAAATTCGGCATTGTGGTCATCAGCAATGGCTGCGATATAAAGTACAGTGACGGGTTTAATACGGTGATACGGAAGACGGTGAATGTGCTGTATGAGAGCCTGGTGAGAGAATGAGTAATCAGTAATGAGTAATGAGTAAAAGCGGAAAAGTCTTTAACGAAAAGAAAATTTCCCAAAGCGGGATGTTCAATACTTTAAATCTGCCCGATCAGCTACTCATTACTCATTATTCATTATTCATTATTCATTACTCATTCCCTCTTTCAGCCTATCTCTGCCCAAAAGAACTTTCCCCGAGCTACTCATTACTGATTACTCATTACTCATTCCCTCTTTCAGCCTATCTCTGCCCAAAAGAACTTTCCCCGAGCTACTCATTACTGATTACTCATTACTCATTTAACCCTTCTGAACCTAAATAGCCTAATTTTGTTATCAAACAAAAATTCCCATGAGTACCCCCAATAAAGTCTGGTTCATCACCGGTTGTTCCACCGGGTTTGGTCGTGAATTGGCTAAAGAAGCCCTCTCCAAAGGATATAATGTAGTTGTGACTGCCCGAAAACCTGAACAGGTAGCAGATATTGTAGCCGCTTATCCCGATACTGCTTTATCGCTGACACTGGATGTAACCGTTCCCCAACAGATAAATGATGCCGTAAAGACCGCTATTGACCGCTTTGGCCGGATCGATGTACTGGTGAACAATGCGGGGATCGGTTATTTCGGTGCGATCGAAGAAAGTGAGGAAGAAGAAGTACGCCGCATGTTTGAAATTAATTTCTTCGGTCTGGCACACATGACCAATGCGGTGTTGCCCCATATGCGTAAACAACGCAGCGGTCATATATTAAATGTAGCGTCTATTGGCGGACTGCGTTCCTTCCCGGCTGTTGGCTTCTACAATGCCACCAAGTATGCCGTTGACGGTTTAAGCGAAGCACTCATGAAAGAAGTAGCCCCATTAGGTATTAAAGTAACGGTGATTTGCCCGAGTGGTTTCCGTACCGACTGGGCAGGACGTTCCGCGAATAATACTAAAATTAAGATTGAGGATTACGCAACGACAGCGGGTAAAAACATGAGTGATCTCCGTGGATATAGTGGCAACCAACCCGGCGATCCGGTGAAAGCAGCCAGGGCCATGATCCAGGTAACCGAAACCGAAAACCCTCCCCTGCGTTTACTGTTAGGAGCCGCTGCCCTGAAAGGTGCAAGGCTCAAACTGGAAGAGTTGAGAAAGGATTTTGATGACTGGGCGGAGGTGAGTGAGGGTGCTGATTTTAAAAGTTAACGTGAAAACCGGTTTTTAGGAAAGATTCTTAACTTCAACAGATATAGTTGCCACATGAAGTCTTTCCTGACCGGTATTACTGTTTTTGGTTTAATTGCTGTTATGGGAGCCCTCTCCTGCCTTCACCAGCAGGAGGGTACGGATAACATGCCTGTCACCGTCAGCTATAATTTTCATATACGCCCCATACTTTCCGACAAATGCTTTAAATGCCATGGTCCGGATGCTTCTAAACGAAAAGCCTCTCTCCGGTTGGATATTGCCGATAGCGCCTATGCCCCGCTCAAAGAAACAAAAGGAGCTTTCGCCATAATACCTGGCAAACCCGAAGCGTCAGAACTTTATTTACGGGTCATTTCCACAGATACCGCCTATATGATGCCTTCACCCGAAGAGCACCTGGGGGCACTGACTCCCTATGAAACAGCCCTGATAAAAAAATGGATTCAGCAAGGCGCGAAATATGAAACCCATTGGGCCTTTATTCCCCCTGTAAAAGCACCCCTTCCTGCAATTAAGGATAAGGACAAAGCCAGCAACGAAATAGATTATTTTATCCTGAGTAAACTGCAGGAAAAAGGCCTGGATCCTTCGGAAGAAGCCGATAAGGAACGCTTATTGAAGCGGGTCTCAATGGATATTACCGGATTACCGCCCTCAACAGAGATGATGGACCGTATATTGAAAGAACCTTCATCCGCTACTTACGAAAAACTGGTGGATGAATTACTCAATACCCCGCAGTATGGAGAAAAAATGGCCATCCACTGGCTGGATGTAGCGAGGTATGCAGACAGTTATGGTTACCAGGATGATAATATAAGAACCCAATGGCCCTGGCGTGATTGGGTCATCCACGCCTTCAATAAAAATTTACCCTATGACCAGTTTCTGACCTGGCAGATCGCCGGGGATATGCTGCCCGATGCCGGAAAAGAACAGATACTGGCTACCGGTTTTTTCCGAAATCATAAATACACAGAAGAAGGGGGTGTGATCCCGGAAGAATACCGGATAGAATACCTGGTAGACAAAACCAAAACCTTTGGCAAAGGGATACAGGGAATTACCATCGAATGTGCCCAATGCCACGATCATAAATACGATCCGTTTAAACAAACGGATTATTTTTCCCTGATGGCTTTCTTTAATAATACTAAAGAGAAAGGGTTTGAGGGAGATGTCTCTGTTTCTACACCGGCAAAATTTCCTGTGCTGCCGATCAACGATAGTGATGTACAGAAAGTGTTGTCTTTTATCAATAAAAAAGATACCGGTATCGTAACGGTTTCGGTAATGGCTGAAGACACGTTGCGGAAAACGTATCGCCTGAACCGTGGTGTATATGATCAGCCCGCCGAGGAAGTCACCGCTTCCGCCATCCCTGCCGTTATGAAATTTGATTCCACCAAATATCCGCGTAACCGGCTTGGATTGGCTAAATGGACAACGGATAAACAAAATCCGTTGACTGCAAGAGTATTTGTCAACCAGGTATGGCAGGAGATATTCGGAAGAGGATTGGTGAAAACCACGGGTGATTTTGGTATGCAGGGTGAACTGCCCACCCACCCCGAATTGCTCGACTGGCTGTCCGTGGATTTTATGGAGCATGGGTGGAATATCAAACGACTGATTAAACAACTGGTGATGTCGGCTACCTATCGCCAGTCCGCCAGGACCACGACTGAAAAACAAAAAAAGGACCCGGAGAATATCTATTTATCCAGAGGACCGAGAAACCGTTTGCCCGCTGAACTCGTACGCGACCTGGTGTTATCCAGCAGTGGTCTGCTGGTAAAAACAATCGGCGGTCCCAGTGTAAAACCCTATCAACCCAAAGGGCTGTGGGAAGGAGCTACTTCCGGAAGAGGAGTGCTGGCCACTTACAAACAGGATAAAGGAGAGGATCTTTACCGAAGGGGTATGTACACTTTTATCAAATTGACCGTACCCCCGCCGGGTATGATTTTATTTGATGCGAGTAACCGTGATCAGTGTGAGGTAAAACGTTCCAAAACCAATACTCCCTTACAGGCCCTGATCATGATGAATGATCCGACCATCCTGGAAGCTTCGCGGGTACTGGCCCAGCGTTTATTAGCAGAACCGGGCGCTGCCGAAGACAAAATTCAACAGGCCTTTCGCTTAATCATTTGCCGTAAAGCAGTCAAAGAAGAAACAAAAATTCTGACTGCCTATTTCAATGAACAACTGGCCCTGTTCCGGCAAAATAAACTGGATGCCGCGGCCACCCTGAAAGCAGGTGAATATCCGCCTGCGAATTTTAAAGACAAACCGGTGCTGGCCGCCCTGATGAAAACCATCAACACCATTTATAACCTGGAAGAAGCCATTACAAAAACCTGAACATGCAGAAAGAGTATTTAGAACACCGGCTGAATATGAACCGCCGCAAGTTTTTATCCAGGCTCAGCCTCGGCGTGGGCAGTGCGGCATTGGGTTCACTATTAATACCAGATCTGTTTAGTGGGAGTAGTACTGAGGAAGAATTGCTGATGACCGGACTGCCGCATTTTGCACCGAAAGCCAAACGGATTATTTACCTCTTTCAAAATGGCGCGCCTTCACAGCTTGATTTGTTTGATTACAAGCCCCGCTTACAGGAAATGTTCGGGCAGGACCTGCCAGCCTCGATACGAATGGGACAACGCCTCACGGGTATGACCGCTGATCAGGCAAAATTCCCACTGGCCGGTTCAGTATTTAATTTTAAACAACACGGACAAGCGGGTGCCTGGTTCAGTGAGCTATTGCCGCATACCGCCTCTATAGCCGATGATATATGTGTGGTAAAAACAATGTTCACTGAAGCGATAAATCATGATCCGGCACTGACCTTTTTCCAGACAGGCGCCCAGGTGGGCAACCGGCCAAGTATGGGATCCTGGCTGAGCTACGGTTTAGGCAGTGAGAATAAAAATTTACCCGCGTTTTGTGTTTTACTTTCCAAAGGCAAGGGGAATGGCCAGGGCGTTTATTCAAAATTATGGACCAATGGATTTTTAGATTCCATTCACCAGGGAGTTCAGTTCAGCAGTGGCGAACATCCGGTATTATACTTAAATGACCCGGAAAGTGTTTCCAAAGAAGACCGCCGGAAAATGCTGGATAAATTAGGGGAACTGAATGAAGTCGCTTACAAGGAATTCGGTGATCCTGAAATCAATACCAAGATTCAGCAATATGAAATGGCTTACCGCATGCAGACTGCCGTACCAGAGATTACGGATATGAGCAAGGAACCGGAAAGCATTATCAAATTATACGGACCTGAATGTTTAGTACCCGGCACTTATGCGGCCAATTGCCTGCTCGCCCGTAAGCTTTCCGAAAACGGGGTACGCTTTATACAGCTCTATCACCAGGGCTGGGACGGACATAATAATCTGCCCGGTGAAATCCGCGGCCAGTGCATGGATACCGACCAGGCCAGTGCCGCATTGATCACTGATCTTAAACAGCGAGGATTACTGGACGAAACGCTGGTAATATGGGGTGGTGAGTTTGGCAGAACCAATTATTGCCAGGGCCCGCTTTCAAAAGAAAATTACGGCAGGGATCATCATCCCCGCTGCTTTTCGATCTGGATGGCCGGGGGTGGTGTTAAGCCGGGGGTGTATGGCGAAACCGATGAGTTTGGCTATAATATCGCTAAGGATCCGGTGCATGTACACGATTTTCACGCCACTATTTTACACCTGATGGGAATGAATCATGAACAACTGACCTATAAGCACCTTGGCAGAAGATACCGGCTCACCGATGTTTCGGGCAAGCTGGTCAACGGACTGATTGCATAAACACCCAATTTACCTGACGTACATCTTTATTATGAATCGTAGTCATTTTATCAAGCAATCAACTCTTCTAGCCACAGGACTTGCCTGTAACCCCTCATGGCTGTTTTCAAAAGAAGGTGAAGACATTATTCTGGGTCATAATAATAAACGTTACCGGATCGATAAAAAATGGGGGGAATTGGATCGTAACCGTTATCCCGTAAAAGACTGTCACGAAATGGTGCAGGACAGCAAGGGAAGAATCATTTTACTGACCAATGAAACCAAAAACAATATTATCATTTATGATAAAAAGGGGAAGCTGATCAGCAGCTGGGGTCATGAATATCCGGGCGGACATGGACTGTCCCTCTTCAATGAAAACGGGGAAGATGTGCTGTTTATCTGCGATAACAACCGGCACCAGGTGATTAAAACCACACTGGATGGCCGCATATTACTCACCCTGAACTATCCGAAGGAAACCGGCGAATACAGTAAAGAAGAAGAATATATTCCTACGGAAACTACCATTGCCCCCAATGGAGATATTTATGTTGCAGATGGCTATGGCAAGGACTTTATTATACAATACAATACTAAAGGAGAGTATATCCGGCACTGGGGCGGCCGGGGTACAGCGGAAAAACATTTAAAAAATGCACACGGCGTCTGTTATGATAACCGGGATAAAAACAACCCGGTACTGATTGTGACATCGAGGGAAGAACAGGCTTTCAAACGTTATACAACTGATGGCCGGTATCTTGATACGATTCCCGTTCCGGGCGCCTGGGTTTGCCGGCCCGTGATTCATGGCGATTATTTATATGCCGCCGTATTGCAAAGCAATAGCCGTTTATGGCAGCAATCCGGTTTTATAACTATACTGGACAAAAACAATAAGGTGATCTCCAACCTGGCAGGCAGCGAACCGGACTACAAAGGGACGATGGCCGATGAAATGTACCAGACGATAAAGGCCTTTCAATACCCGCACGATGTATGCATTGATGATGAGGAGAACCTCTATGTGGCCCAATGGAATTCGGGACAGGCTTATCCTTATAAATTAAAGCCGGTCCGATGAGGAATTCCCTGCTGATATTATTATTGGTCTGCAGTTTCCGGCCCGTGTATAGCCAGGAACTATTTCAGCTGGCTCCTCCATTACTGAAATACCCCTCCGTGTTCTTTGAAAATAAAACGGTAGCCGAAATAAAATTTGCGCAGGAAGGAACCACGGTCCATTATACCCTGAATGGCCAGGAGCCAACTCTAACTGATCCGGTTTATACCGGCCCGGTAAGTATTACTCAAAACCTGACCATACTGAAAGCAAAAGCCTTTGGTGCCGCTTTTCTGCCATCTGAAACAGCCGTTGCAACCTTCATCAAAAATGGCAAACGAATTAAATCACTGAAGTATACATTACCCCATGCTGCCTACCCCGGAAATGGTGAACAAACCCTTATTGATAACCTGGGCGGGGTGGCGCAGACCGGCAGTAAAAACTGGATGGGGTATCAATGTGATACGGTTTCCATCATCGTTGATCTGGGTAAAAGAAAAAAAGTAAACAGCGTACTGCTTCATTTTTTACAAAGTGAAAGCGCCTGGATATTCCTGCCGGAAATAATCCGGATAGAAGGCGATAACCGGAAGGCAACCGGACTTCAACTCCTGGGAACAGCACAACTGAAGACAGATAAAGAAACAACCGGCACGCATTGCCGCTACCAGCAGATTAAAGCTATCCCCAAAATAAAGACCCGTCAATTATATATCACCCTGTTGGTTCCAAAAGAAATGCCCGCATGGCATGCCGCCAAAGGACAACATGCCTGGATATTTATTGATGAATTAAAGATTTATTAAGTATGCAACGCACCAGGAACCTGCTTTTCAATATTTGCTTTGCCCTCAACTGCCTGCTGGTATTCCTGTTGCTGTTTGAAAGCCGGCTGGCCATCCCAGCCTGGTTGCAGGTGGCCGGCCGCATGCACAGCATGCTCCTGCATTTCCCGCTGGTACTGCTGATCCTGTATATTACCTGGATGCTGTTTATGGGAAAACGGGCCACGGAAAATGAATTTACGAGACATATCAGTGAATCCCTGCTATTATTCTCCGCTTTGACAGCCGCCATCAGTGCACTCATGGGTTTATTTCTTTCCACAGAAGAAGGATTTGATACCCCATTGGTGAATTGGCATAAATGGGGTGGTGTTACGCTGTCCTTACTTAGCCTGGGTTGGTTTGCCTGGAGGGAAAAGATCAACCGTCTCACCGGATTCAGGATTTCGGTATCACTTGCCTGCCTGCTGTTATTAGTACTCACCGGACACCAGGGAGCTACGATTACGCATGGTGAAAATTATTTACTGGCCCCGGTAAGTCCGGAGAAAAAAGCGCAGGCGGTGCTGATGGAAGAAGCGGAAGTCTATATGGATATGGTGAGGCCGGTACTGGAGTCAAAATGTATGAGTTGCCATAACGCACAAAAAGCAAAAGGCCATTTATCCATGGAAACAGAAGCGCTTTTAGTAAAAGGGGGAAAGAACGGAAAACTCTGGGATACGACTGCAGCGGGTTTTGGCTTGCTGCTGAACCGGGTGCATCTGGAACCTGAAGACAAAAAGCATATGCCGCCAAAAGGAAAACCACAACTTACGGATCAGGAAATACAGCTGTTGTATTTATGGATAAAAAGCGGAGC
>Ga0209717_1002292_pt1 | contig 18626 bp, 21 predicted proteins | sample AD_UKC048_MetaG_FD_184418 | JGI IMG/M metagenome (GOLD analysis project Ga0209717, IMG submission 184418) | Active sludge microbial communities of municipal wastewater-treating anaerobic digesters from USA - AD_UKC048_MetaG (SPAdes) (version 2) | ecosystem: Engineered > Bioreactor > Anaerobic >... | reverse complement strand
AGGTTTAAAGAACAAGCCGAGGCGGCCAAGAAAGGCGATGAGGAAGCGCAAGCAGGGGATGATGATTATATTTTGGCTATGGAATATGGCATGCCACCAATTTCTGGTTTTGGACTGGGAGTAGAGCGCCTCTTAACGCTTTTAACGCAACAAACGAATTTGCGAGATGTGGTGTTGTTTCCGTTGATGCGACCGCTGGAGAAACTATAAAGTAGTATGTATAATGTATCATGGGAAATGATTTATGCGAATAATTATTATAGAAAATTTTATTATATAAATTTTCAGCAATAAATTTTTATGACAAAAACCATTGAAAAGATTTTAATAGCTGCGCAAATTGGTTCTGGTGTAGGAGTTGCTCGATCAGTAGAAGGGAAAATATCTTCTAATGTAGGTATAGAAGAAAATCAAAAAAATGATAAAAAGGAAGGTTTAACAGAAGAAGAAATATATAACAACCTAAAAGATGAGAAAGCTAGATGGAATTTTTGGATGAATCGAAAAGGTAGTTTTTCTATACAACAAATAGAAGCTTTGGCAATGATAGAAAATTTGAATGTTGCCTATAATTTTAAAAACATGTTTGGTGACATATCGGCAGAAAGACTTAAAGATGTAGCCACTTACTTGAATAGTGTTATAAAAAACAATCAACAAAGAGAGGGATTTTATACTTTACAGCGTTGTGGTCTTATTGATTTATCAAAACCAGTGGAAGAGTTGCAGAAAGAAAATTGGGGACAACTTCTCGAGTACTTTAAAAATGAATATCAAGCGATAGCCTTGGAGAGTGTTATTTTTTATCGCAATGGATCTTCAAGTAATAATTATAAAATACGTGGTTGGCAACAAATATTAGATTGGATTAAGGCACTAGCTTGGATCGACGATCAAAAAAAATTAGATTTTTTTAGAGCCGGTCGACTTCCATTATTTGTCACCTTAGACAATATGGATGATATTCGTAGTATAACTGAAGAAGTTTGTTCTTTAGATGATGAAATTTATAATCAGATGAAGTCTTGTATTGTTAACACAAAAGACAATGCCGTTTGGGAAGAGGTTTTAGAAAAGGCCAAGAAAATGTTAGAGGATTTTAAAAAATAATCAAATCAACAAAAACACCGTTTTAAATTTTAGAAAAATAAAAAACAATAATTTAGATTTTAATTAATGAATGAGTTTTATTTTTTTGCACCAAAAACAGGACTGATTGATTGGTGGTCAGCAGCACATCTAATCTGGGGTTGGATATTGGGTGGAGCTTTTGTATTATTAAGAAATAAATTTTTATTTTTTAAAAAAATAAAATATTTTTTTCTGAGCGGTTTGGTAATATCAGTTATTTGGGAAATTTTGGAGGTGTTAGCCAGGTTGTACGGCAAACACCTGAACGTCTTTTTGGTGAAACCTATGGCAGAACATGAAAATTTAATAAATGCTGTAAGCGATATTGTGGTCAACATGATTGGTTTGGTAATAGTTTTTTTATTATTTTATTCGCAAAATCAGCTAGAAAAAAATAATAAAATCAAAAAAGAAGAACTATAAATAATGAGGATTGCTTAATATATATTATAAAAAATAAAAAATTACTTAATTTTATAATATAATTTAATAGTTAAATAAGTTTTTTATGAATTTTGTACCAAACAATGATGCATTAGCCACAAATCAACCCACAGCAGAGGTGCAACAAAATAATCAAGAAACAAACAAGCAATATGATGATTTAAAAACAGAAATTGAAAGAACGAAATATTGGATGAAAAAAGGCTATAGATTAGAAGAAGCCGAGGTATTGGCAAAAATAGAAATGGAGGGAATGTGTATCTATTTATTGGGAGTAGCCACATTTGATCAAATTAGTGTAATGGCTAATCTTATAAATAAAGTTATTGTGAATGAAAATAAAAGACAAGCTCTAATCACCTTATATTCTTGTGGATTATTTGATTTTATAAACAATCTGGAACTTCTAAAAGATCCTCAGTGGTTGGAAATCATTAATTCTTTTGATAATGAATATCAAGCCAAACTAGTTGAGAATATTATCTCTTATCGCAACAGTAAATTTGGTAATCAATATAAAATTCGTAGTCCACAACAGATAAAAATGTGGATTGAAGCAACAAATTGGGTTGACACTGACGACAAGTGTAAACTGATGCTTAGTTTAAGATGGTTTATAACTATTGATGACATGGCAGCATATAAGTCTATAGTAGAAGAAATTTGTTTACTTGGTGAGCCTGTTATATCAAAAATGTATACTTTCTTTATGAATTTGGAAAACAAAGGCTTAAATATAGAAACAGCTAGAAAAGAATTAAATAAATTAAAAAATTGATTTAAATATATGAGTAATATTAATGAAAAAATATCAGTAGAACAGAAACCAACCGATATTACAACTGAGTTTATTACTAATTGTTTGTTAAATTGTACTTATCAAACACGAAATGATTTTATTTTCTATTTAAACAAAAAAAGATCAGAAAACAATTTTATTGTTAGAATTCTTTACAAAGAACACAAAGAAAATTGCATTGGTATTATGGCATTTTTTAAGTCTTTTGCTCAGCAATTTACTATAGATACTCAAGGTCAAAAAACTATAGAATTTATTTTTATAGGTACAGAGGAAGAAAAGTTAGAATTAATGCGAAAAGACGAAAATGCGACTAATGCTTTTGCGTCGGGAGTGAGGTGGAAAATGGAAGAGTAAATTGAATTATTAAAAATTATTTTAAAATTTTCCGCCTGAGGCGAGCCCACCCTTGATGGAAAAATTAAAAATTTAAAATTGTAAAAATATGTTAGACATACAAAAAATTCGCTCGTCAAAAGAAGAAGTGGAAAAAGCCTTGCTAAAAAGATTAAAGAAGGGGAGTTTTGATTTGGAGGAAATAATTAAACTGGATGATAAAAGAAAAGAATTGATTGCCAAAGCGGATGAATTAAAAGCTGAAAGAAATAAATTTTCTAAAACCAAACCAACCGAAGAAATTATTGAGCAAATGAAAAAAGTAGGGGAGAGTATAAAAGAATTGGACGAGAAATTGGCTGGTGTGGAAGAAGAATTAAAAGAAAAATTATCAGCTTTACCCAATATACCAGCTGATGATGTAGTGTCTGGTGGCAAAGAAAACAATAAAGTTATAAAAACTTTTGATGAAAAACCTAATTTTAAATTTCAACCCAAAGACCATGTGGAGTTGGCGACGAGTTTGGGTTTGATTGATTATGAACGTGCTGCCAAGATGAGTGGGGCAGGCTTTTGGTGCTATACTGGCGATGGCGCGCTACTTGAATGGGCTTTGTTAAATTATTTTATAGACTTTCATAAAAAGAATGGCTATGATTTTTTGCTCTTGCCGTATTTGTTGAACGAAGAATCAGCCTATGCTTCCGGACATTTGCCAAAATTTAGAGAAGATCTTTTTTGGACCGAAGATAAATTATGTTTAAATGCCACTTCAGAAATGATGTTATTAAATTATCATCGTGATGATTTATTGGAAAATAATCAATTACCAAAAAAATATTATTCTTATTCAACATGCTTTAGAAGAGAGGCGGGGAGTTACAGAAAAGAAGAAAGAGGTATGGTTCGCGGACATCAATTTAACAAAATTGAAATGTTTCAGTTTACCAAACCAGAAGATTCTTGGATTGCTTTTGACGAATTAGTTAGAAACGCCGAGAAATTGGTGGAAGGACTGGGTTTGAATTTTCAAACAGCACAACTCGCAGCCGAAGACGCCTCAGCGGCTATGGCCAAAACAATTGATATTGAAGTCTGGATACCATCCATGAACATTCATAAAGAAGTATCATCGGTCTCTAATGCTTTGGATTATCAAGCTAGACGGGCGAATATCCGTTATAAAAATGAAAGCGGTAAAAATGAGTTTGTGCACACTTTAAATGGCTCAGGACTCGCGACCTCCAGATTAATTCCAGCAATTCTGGAACAATTTCAAAATGAAGATAGCAGCGTCAATGTGCCAGAAATTTTACAAAAATGGGTAGGAAATACAATATTAGAAGTTAAAAAATAACTTAATGAGAAAAAAAGATTATAGTCAACATCACAATCATGCAGGAGTAAAGCATGCTGCCTCTGATTGTTTAAAAAATAAAAAAAACTGTAACTCAAAACTGTATTTTATTTTATCTCTAATTATTATTCTAGGTATTATTTTAGGTATCTTTTTTTTCTCTCCTTTTTTCAAAATTAAAAAAATAACCCTCTCGGGCACCAATAATGGAGAACTTCTAAATCAGGTTGAAAAACTGGCTTTTCAGTTTATTAACGAAAATAATTATAAATATGTTTCATTACTTAATGATAAAAAATTATCCGTCTATTTAATTGCTAACGCACCATTAGATGCCGTTGTTATTAAAAAACAATTACCAAACAAAATTATTATCACAATTACACCAAAAATTCCGGCCTGTCTATGGCAAGAGGGAGAAAGTTATTATTTAATTAACAATCTTGGTATACCAGAAACGCCAGTTCTTTTATCTCAAGTGGCTTGGGATTTACCAATTGTTTCTGCGGCCACCACCACTAACATTAATTTACACCAACCTCTCATAAATGAATACATTTTAAATTTTATCAAGAATTTTTTTAAAGAATGTAAAAAAAGCAACATTAACACAGAAATCACTAAATACGTGGTCCCAAACCTGAGTGGTGGGGAAGTTAGAGCACTGACCAAGTCAGGTTGGTATTTTATATTAAACACAGATAACGGTGTTGAGGCTACCATCAGTACTATAAAAAACATTATGGAAAATAAATTTAAAGATACAGCCCCTAAAGAATATATTGATTTACGAATCCCTAGTCGTATATTCTATAAATAACATTCTATGAAAGGGAAGCTAGCCCAAAGAATGTTTTTGGTATAATATAAATGTCGCATAATATAGGTTAAACGACTATTGAAAGATAGCTCGTTCTTTATAACCAATGCTATTTTTATAGTTTTAGCTCAATCCAGCTAAATTTCAAACCCAGAGTATTGGTAAAAATATAATTTTATTAATTTTTACTACAACTTTCCTAGTTCACCATATTATTATATATTAGTCAAAAAACGAGGCTTTTAAATGCGTTTTAAGGCCAAACTAATTTAAAAGTTGATGTACATTACCTTTAAAATATAAATCTTCAGGATCTTTTTTAATAAATTTAGATTTTTATTAATCTTTGATCATTTCATTCATCCATATAACAATTAATTGAAAAACATAATTCAACTTAACTGTTATTATTCCTTATTTGATCTTTTTTAAAAAAAATACCACCTCTCTTTCGTTTTTCAATTCTAGCATTGATTATGTGTCGCTTAATATTTGACCTTAGTAATCCAACCAGCTTTATTTTCAGACTAAAATAGCCTATAATATTTATATATGAATAAATCCACCAAACCAATTCAAAAACACCTAGTTGATTTTTTAGAATGGTGCGAAGTAGAAAAAGGCCTGTCTTCAAAAACACAGGAAAATTATTCTAATTTTTTAAAAAAATTTAGTGAATTTTTGAAAATAAAAAATAAACTTGACATAAAACCACATGATTTGACCAGTGATGACGTTTGGCAGTATCGTTTATTTTTAGCGCGTCAAAAAGACGCACACAGTGGTAAAGAATTACGAAAAACCACGCAAAATTATTATCTCATTGCTTTGCGCGCGCTTTTAAACTATTTTGCCGAACGCGATATTACTTCCCTACCAGCTGAAAAAATAAAGCTTGCTCGTGATGCGCAAAAAGAACGTGGCATTCATTTTTTAAATTTAGAACAAATTGAAAAATTATTACTTACACCAGATACTTCCTCAATTCAAGGTATTCGTGACCGGGCTATTTTAGAAACCCTCTTCTCCACTGGTTTGCGCGTAGCCGAATTGGTGGCTTTAAATCGTGAACAATTTAACAATTTAAATAATAAAAACGAATTGGAACTGCAAATTATCGGCAAGGGGCATAAGCCACGGACCATCTATTTTTCCACCCGCGCTTTGGAATGGATTAAAAAATATATTTTTTTAAGAAAAGACACCGACAAAGCTCTTTTTATTAACTATCGTGCCAGAACACAAGAATCAAGACGTTTAACTGTGCGTTCTATGGAAAGATTGGTAAAAAAATACGCTAAGCTGGTTGGCTTACCGTTTTTTACTTCACCACATACCCTAAGACATTCTTATGCCACTGATCTATTAGAACAAGGCGTGGATTTGCGCATCATCCAAGAATTTTTAGGTCACGCCAATGTGGCGACCACTCAAATTTATACCCACGTGACCAATAAAAAACTCAAAGATATACACAAAAAATTTCACTCTCTTGGTTAGTCTGTGATAATAATATTTATGGTAAATAGTTAAGCGGATCCACCGGGATGCCGTTTTTTCTAATTTCAAAATGTAAATGTGGACCAGTCGTCATTCTACCAGCTCCGTGCGTGCCCGGCATACCGCCAGAAAGGCCGATAATTTCGCCCTGATTCACAAACTGGTCTTCTTCTACGTAAATCTTGGAAACATGGCCGTAAACGCTCGAAAAACCATCATTATGAATAATCATGATATAGCTGTAACCCATACCAGCGTCACGCGCTCGACCAACATAACCCGAAGCCGCGGCACGAATAGGTGTCCCTTGTTTGGCTCTTAAGTCAACCGCCGGGTGTTCAAAAACATATTTAAACGGATAGTCCGGATCATGAAAATAGGCTGTGACACCATTATTAATAACCGGCCAATTAAATTTTGCATCGCCTAACGCTTTTAATTTATCAACCTTACCACCCGATAATTTTTCACGTAACTTTTTTTCTAAAGCCGCCACGTCAGCATTCGCACTCGCCTGCTCTGCTCGGACTTGAGATAATAAACTTTGAAATTTATTTTCTGAACTTTTTGTTTGACTCAAAATATTTTGTTTGGTTAGTTGTTGCTCCAATAAGCTTTCCTTATTTTTTTCTAGTTTATCTTTTAAAGCTTTTAGAGTAGCTTTTTTATCTTCCAAATTAGTCATCAAAACCGCCAAATTGTCTTTTAATTGTTTTAATTCTGTTAATGATTCTTTGGTTTTATTTTGCAAAATACTCAAACTTCTAAGCTCATTATAATAATCAGAAATTGAATCATTGGCCAAAATTATTTCCAATTCTGAATTCTGGTCTTTTTTATACATTTCTTGAATAAACTCTCTTAAGCGTTTTTTGTTTTCTTCAATATTACTTTCATTTTGTTTTATTTTATTTTCTGTATCTTGCACCTGTAAAGAATTTTCTGAAATTTGATTTTCTGTCAACTCTATTTCTGCTTCCGCCTTATCAATTCGTGCGGTTAAATATTGAATTTGACTAGCTAGATTGACCGATTGATTACGATATTGTTTAATTGAATCATTATAAGTATTGATTTTGGCGGTTAATTCCTCAATCTTTTTTTGTTTAGCTTTTATTTCTTCGGAAATATTTGTAATTTCAGCATTATCTCCCCCATTATAAACAGTCTCAGCTTTTAAATAAAATGGTAAAAACAAAAAAATAACCAAAATAATGGCTAAAATTAGTTTATTTTTTGATTGTGGAAAATTTTTATTTTGGTATGTTTTAAACATGCTTACATTATAGCATATTTTTAAACAACTTTAAATTTTTTTGCTGTTCTAGAATAATTAACGAAAAAATGATAAAATAAAATTATAATTATGCACAATTATAATTACAAAAAAAACAAGGGCTTTACACTTATAGAGCTTTTAATTGTTATAGCAATTATGGGCCTTTTGGCAACCGTGGTCATAGTTAGTTTAAATAGCACCAAAGTAAAAGCAAAAGACGCCAAAAGAAAAACAGAATTTAGTCAAATTACCAAAGCCATGGAGCTTTATTACGATAGACATGGTTATTATCCTCCTAACAAGTCTGGCACAGTTTCTCCGTATGTAGATAATTTTGCTAATATGGCGCAAATATTAGTTGATGAAGGTTATTTATCTAATGTACCAATTAGCCCTTGTGGCACAACTTGTTCTTATATTAATGGTGGTTATGCATATTATAATTATGGACCCGCAAGTTTAGGAGCAATGATTATTACTTATTTGGAAGATGCTCCTAACACCACAACTGGAATACCACCATCTAGCAGACAAACAACTGGTCCGTCTAATTTTTGTTACGCGTCAAATAGTAGACAATATTGCATGATATTTAAATAAACAAAAAGCTGTTCGATTGAACAGCTTTTTGTGTTATGTTTTATTTATTTTTTGCAGCAAATTAATAATATATTTTTTAAAAGTGATTTGTTCTTTAAGAGAATTAAAAGTTTCTATGGCAATGACGTCTCCAAAAACAAATGTGGGTAAAGTTTTTAGATAATCAAATTCCTTAAGTGAAAAAATGGTGTGTAGATCAATATTTTTTGCATAAGAATAACCATTAAGATGATTGCATTTAAAAAGATTTTTATTTTTTTTTATTGGCAACAAACTCAAATTCTTTAGACCATTTTTCTTCTGCTGATTTAAAATGCGAAAGATCAATGCAAAAACCAGCGATTTTATCAAGATCCACTTGAGACGAAATATTGTTATCATAATTCATTTCTAAATAAAGGTTTTTATGAAAACCATCCCATTTAGAGAGCTTGGCAAAAGAGTCTTCGTGAATAGTTAAACATGGATTTTTGTATCTGAGACACAAATATTTTAATTCCTCACCTATCATATCGTTTCTGAGGTGAATCAAAGGAAATGGACTCTAATTTTAGAGAATTAATTTCTTTAATTTTATCCTGCCAATCTTTATCTATGCGACCAGTTAAACCAACAAAAATTTTTTTGGATAAGGTATTTTTAAGCATCTTATTTGTTTATTATTTTAAATTATATTTATCGCTTTTTTTATTCTCTCCAAACTTTTTTCTTTACCCAAAACTTCAGCCAGTTCAAATGGCCCGGGAGAATTTTTTCTGCCAGATAAAGCCGCGCGCATAGGCCAGAGCACGGCGCCAGTGTCTAATTTTTCTGCCTCAATTAAACCCTTAATAAATTGCTCCAAAGCACTGCGGGTGAAGTTTTCTGCTGGTACTTTTTCTAATTCAACAAACAGAAATTCTAATTTATTTTTAGCGTCAGCAAGATCGCTTTTGCGCCATTGTAATAATTCTTTTTCATAAGTTGGTTCAGTAAAAAAGTATTCTGTAGCTTCAGTAATATCAGAGAGTTTTTTTAGGCGCTCTTGTTCTAGAGCAACTATTTTTTTAAGATAATCAATATTGTAGCTTTCACCCCCTCCGTATCGCTTGGAGCGAGTCGGCTCCCCCTTCGTAAGGGGGAGATAGTCACGACAGAGTTCTAAAAGTTTATCAGGGGATAATTGACGAATATAATGTCCATTCATCCAATTTAATTTTTCAATATCAAAAACTGCACCAGCTTTTTGAACTTTATCCAAAGAAAATTCATACTCCAAAGCTTCCAAAGAAAAAATTTCTCTATCTGTGCCAGGATTCCAACCCAAAAGCGCGATATAGTTAACCACGGCTTCGGGCAAATAACCAAGATTTTTGAATTCTAAAACAGAAGTGGCGCCATGGCGTTTTGAAAGTTTAGATTTATCTGGCGCTAAAATTATAGACAGATGAGCAAATTCTGGTGGTGTCCAGCCAAACATTTGATAAAGAATAATGTGTTTGGGCGTAGAAGGTAGCCACTCCTCTGCTCTAATCACATGAGTAATCTCCATTTCGTGGTCATCAACCACATTAGCCAGATGATAAGTTGGAAAACCGTCAGATTTTATCAAAACCTGATCATCAATATTGCTATTATCAATTTCTATTTGACCACGTACAAGATCTGTAAACTTTGTTTGGCCAGTTGGAATTTTTAGACGGATAACATATGGTTCACCGGCCTGTAATTTTTTGTCTATCTCTTCAGCTGATAAATTTAAACAACGACGATCATACATAGGTGCTTGTTTTTTTGTTTCTTGCGTTTGGCGCATTTCATCCAAAGTTTCAGCTGAACAAAAACAATAATAGGCATGACCATTTTTAATTAATTCGTCAGCGTATTTTTGATAAATCTCAGTGCGCTTGGATTGATAAGTAATTTCGCCATCATATTTTATATTCACCCATTTTAAACTTTCTAAAATCGTCGTCACACTCCCCTCTTTATAGCGGGTTTGATCAGTGTCTTCAATACGCAAAACAAATTCACCTTGATTTTTTTTGGCAAATAAATACGCAAAAAGAGCGGTGCGTAGTCCGCCAATATGTAAATCACCTGTGGGACTGGGAGCAAATCTGGTTTTGATCATAATATAAGTATTTTAACTAAAATTAGATTTAAATACAACCCAAGGAAATTTTATTACGGCAGTATAAATTCTTTTCCAGCGTCGTGGTTGAGTTATAAGACGATAAAACCATTCAAAGCCTTGCAAATTTTGTGGAGCTCTTTTTATTTGACCGGAAAGATAATCAAAAGCTCCGCCCACACCAATAGCCAGTTTAAGACTGGGCATTTTTTCTAAATTGGCATTAATCCATTTTTGTGCGTGTGGGTGGTTTAAAGCTACAAAAAGAATCAGTGGTTCAAAAGAATTTATTTTTTCCATGATATTTTCTGCTTCAAAAACAGAATAATTAATTTGTAGATTATTATTTTGTTGTAATTTTTTTGCTGCTAAACATGGAGTCTCACCAAAACCACCCAGAAGGAAGATTTTTTTATTCGTAATTTCAGATTCATAACTTATAATTCTAACTATTTCAGGTATTAAATCAGTGCCAGTAATTACTTCCGGTATAATATTTAATTTTTTATTATTCCGCATAATCCCCCACCAAGCAACTTTTAAACCAGTTATTAATTTGTTTTTATTATTATTTTTTATTAAATCAAAATACTTGGCAGCCAAACGCACACCATAACCATCGGCCACTGATAACCAAGAGTTGTTAATAATATTTTTAAAATCAACATCTTCTTGCGCGGCCATAATAAATTCTGGATTAGTGGTCACCAGTTGCTGTTGCCCAGAATTAGCATCAGCCAGTAGGTTTTTAATTAAATTCAAAACTTCTGTCTTCGTTAAAGCATTAATTTTTATGTTTAAAATTTTAATTTCTTTTAAAGCCATATACGTAAATTTTAGCAATTTAAACCCCTAAAAGCAAAATTTGACTAAAAAGACGCTTTATGCTACACTGGGTTAGTAAGTTCTCTTCCAAGCTCGTTCTCATAGTCTTATTTGTTCTCACAAGGACAAAGATCAACTATCAACAGCCCAAAGAACAAGGTCGGTCTTACAATTTTTATTAACAATTCTTAGTATCTCTATGACTAACAAGTTATACATTGGCAATTTGCCATACAACATCACTGAAGATGAATTAAAAGAATTCTTTGCTTCAGCTGGTAATGTAACCTCAGTTGCCATCATTAAAGACAAAATGACCGGTAAATCTAAGGGCTTTGGTTTTGTGGAATATTCTACTCCAGAAGAAGCACAAAACGCTATCAGCACTCTTAATGGAAAAGAAATTGGTGGTCGCGCTATCACAGTTGACGAAGCCAGACCTCCAAAAGATTTTTCTGACCGCAGAAACGATAATCGTGGCGGCGGCAGCAGATGGTAAACTAAACCTTTACCTAATCAAAAAGCAGCTTTTTTAAAAGCTGTTTTTTGATTTTAGTTTTTTATGCTATAATACACTGTGCAGAAATAAAAATTAATAAAATATTTTTTATGTTAAAAAAAGCTTTAATCTTTGCTTGTCTTAGCCTTTTGTTGTTTAATTCCACCCCAGTTTTAGCCCAATTTAATCCACACTTTATTTTATCCAACAATGACCTAACTGATTACACCGCCATGTCTATGGAAGATATCAACAGTTTTTTAAAAAATAAAGGCGGGGTTTTGGATACTTACATTGACCCTAATGTGCGTATGACGACTGCACAAGTAATTTATGATTCGGCTTGGGTACATCAAATCAATCCAAAGTATATTTTAACCTTATTACAAAAGGAACAAAGTCTGGTTACCGACAGTACTCCTGTTCAAGGTCAGTTTGATTGGGCCACAGGCTATGGTGTATGCGACAGTTGTTCAGTTAATGATCCGACAGTCCAAAAATATAAAGGCCTGGCTAATCAAATTGATTGGGGCGCGGGTGCAGCCAGATTTTATTTGGATAATCCACAAAAATTTAAATATCAAACCGGTGGCACTTATCTTATTGATGGCGAAGAAGTGACCATCGCTAACGATGCTACCAGAGCCCTGTATAATTATACCCCTCACCTACACGGCAACGAAAATTTATATAAAATTTGGAATAATTGGTTTTCACAAACTTATCCCGATGGTGCTCTTTTACAAAACTCCGAGGATGGCAGCATTTGGCTTATACAAAATGGTACACGCAGACTTTTTAAAACAAAAACTGCTTTACTTTCACGCTATTCATTAAAACAGGTAATAGAAGCTTCACCAACTGAAATAGAAAAATATCCAATTGGCCAAGTTATTAAATATCCAAATTATTCACTTTTGCGCATTCCGACTGGTGGCGTCTATTTACTTGATAACGATCTAGTGCGACCCATTACCTCACAAAAAGCTTTTAAATTATTAGGATTTAATCCGGAAGAAATAATTAGCATAACAGTTGATGAACTAAAAACTTATTCAGTTGGTGAACCCATTACCATCCAAAGCTCTTATCCCAACGGCGCGCTCCTCCAAGACAAGACAACGGGTGGAGTTTATTATGTTCAAAACGGAGAAAAACATCCCCTAATTGATAGATTATTTTTAACTTTATATTTTAAAGATTATAAAATAAGCAAAATTACCGCTAAAGAACTAGAAAATTATCCAAAGGTTGACCCCATTAAATTAAAAGATGGCGAATTGGTTAAACTCGCTACAGATGCAACCGTTTACTTCATTTCCAATGGTAGCAAAAGACCAATTAATTCTGAACAAACTTTAAAAAATTTAGGTTATAAAACCACTAATATCATTACTGTCACACAAAAAATACTTGACCTGCATCCATTAGGAGAAGAGCTGACCAGTAATAAGTAATTATTACCATAATTTATGTTTATTTTTTCCGCCATTACTCCCCACTCTCCGCTTTTAATTCCCTCAATTGGCAAAGAAAATTTGTCTGTTTTAAAAAAAACACAAACAGCTCTGGAAAAAATATCAGCCGATCTTTACAGCCTTAAACCGGATATTATTATAATTATCTCTCCCCATGGTCAACTGGACGAAAAAAAAATTACCATCAATCAAGCTCCATTTTTTAAAAGTAATTTTAATCAATTTGGTGATTTAATCACCAATCTAGAATGGACGGGCGACATGGGTTTGGCCTATAAAATTTATCAAGAATTTGAAACTACGGGTTTACTTGGACTTATTCAAGAAGAAAAAATTGACCACGGTGTCAGTATTCCTTTATTTTACTTGACTCAAAATTTAAAAAATATTCACATTATACCCATCAATTACTCGTTAGCTAGCGTTAAACAACATTTTACGTTTGGAGAAAAATTAGCTGAGGTGTTAAAAAGGTTCAATGAAAGAATAGCTATCGTGGCCTCAGGTGACCTATCACACCGTTTAACAAAAGATTCGCCTTCTGGTTATGCTGTTGAAGGCAAAAAATTTGATAAAATTATTATTGATTCATTAAAAGAAAAAAACTATCAAAACATAATTAATATTGATCCGCAAATTGCAAAAAAAGCCGACCAGTGTGGCTGGCATTCAATTGCTCTTTTACTGGGTATCTTGAATGAAATAAACCTAGAACCTACCATTGTATCTTATGAAGGACCTTTTGGTGTTGGTCATTTGGTAGCTGAATTTGTTTAAACAACAAAAAAACAGCTGCATATTTTTCCTTGGCTAATACCTAGGAATTTATTTTTTAAAAATAAAAAAAATATTAAAGTGCAATTATGTACATTGACGTTATTCCAGCCTTAAAATTACCACGTAGTTTGCCAGTTTTTTTTAGTTATGCTGTGCCACCAGACCTAGTGGATCAAATTAAAATTGGACAAATTGTAGCTATTAATTTTAATGGTCGTCTAGCGGCTGGCTTGGTGGTTAATACTAAAAAAAATAAACCAACTACACAAAAACTAAAAAACATTATTAAAATTTTATATCCACAAACTCTGGTCACTAATGAACAAATTAAACTCATTGAGCAAACCGGCGCTTATTATGGGTCATCTGTAAATACTCTGCTAAAATCATTATTGCCCAAGATACCATCCAAAACAAAAAACAATGCAATAGAAATAGCTGTTATAAAGAATAAAAAAATAAAAACAAAAAAAAATGCCATTAAATTACTGTGGTGGCGTAGTGTAATACAGCGCAATAAATATTATAAAAAAATAATTATTCAGAATAGAAACAGACAGCTACTTATTTTAACACCCGAAATAACCTTAACAAAAAAGATATTAAGTGATTTAAAATTAGAAACCAAAGCAGCAATTTTTCACTCTGGTCTTAACACAACGCAAGTTTTTAAGCTTTGGCAAGAACTTATTGCTGGGCATAAAAAAATTATTATTGGCACCAAAATTTCTGTCTTATTACCCTTCACCAATTTGGGTGCCATTATAATTGATGAGGAACAAGATTGGAATCATAAACAATCTGATATTAATCCGCGTTATGACGCGCGTTTATTAGCGACCTGGTTAGCACAAAACCACGACGTGCCTTTACATTTATCAACTGCAGCTCCGTCTTTAGAAACTTATTTCCACCAAATTACAAGCCATACAGCACCCAAACCTGCCTTACAATCAACTAATATAAAATTAGTTGATTTAAAACAAGAACGTGAAAGTGGTAATTATTCTTTTATTTCCACCGCGCTTGTAGAAGATATAGAAAAAAATCTATTATTACACAAAAAAATTTTTCTATGGCACAATCGTAAGGGGCTGGCTAATTTTGTTGTTTGCCAAGATTGCAATTATGTTTTTACCTGTCCCGCCTGTCAAACATCACTAATTTATTATGAAAAAACAGGTCAATTGCATTGTCATCAGTGTGGTTTTAGTATTGATACTCCCCCACTCTGTCCGCAATGCTCTGGCCCGCAAATAAAATTTAAGGGTGGTGGTGTGGAAAAAGTCTATCAACAAGTAAAAGAAAAATTTCCTTTAGTCGAAATAAAAATATATTCGAAAGATAGTATACAAAAAGAATTGATCACGGGTGGTACAATTATTATTGGCACGGAATATATTTTTAATAAATTAGACTGGTCCAAAATTGGACTTTTGGGTATTATTAATTTTGATCAATTTATAAATCAACCCGATTTCCGTGCGCAAGAAAAAGTTTTTCAAGCCCTCGTGTTGGCTGTGGCTCGTCTGAATAATGCATCCGAAATTATCATTCAAAACTCTAATTCCAATAATTTAGTTTTGCAAAGCATAGTTAACAACGACATCAATTCGTTTTATAAAACCGAAATGGAAACCAGACAAAAATTAAACTACCCCCCCTTTAGCCAAATTGCCAAAATAATTAGTCAGGATAAATCGCAGTCCAAAGCTTACTATCTTTTAGATCAATTAGCCAAAAAAATAAAAAATGAATTTAAAGATCTAGAAGTTTCTGCAATTCTACCGGCTTTTCCCAGAAAAACGCGCAACATCTTTAAGTATAATCTGATTCTAAAAATAAACAATGTGCATTTAAAAGATAAACTTTTTAAACTTGTGCCCGATGATTTTCTTATTGATTTTGAACCAGAAAAATTGACATAAAGACTTTTTTCTATTATTATCATTTATATGCTTAAAATTATCACTCACCCTAATCCAAATTTAAGAAAAAAATCATTGCCAGTTGAAAGCCAACAAATTTTAACCCCAGAATTTCAAGATTTGCTTAACCAAATGAGCTATCTCATGTTTAAATATGATGGCGCTGGTTTAGCTGCGCCACAAGTTAATAAACAACACAGGTTGGTAGTTATCAATATCAAGGGGCAAGGTCAAGCTTTTATTAATCCCAAAATAATAAAAAAAAGTTTACTCAAAAAAATCTTAGAGGAAGGCTGTTTATCTATACCAGGCGTTTTTGGCTATGTCAAAAGACCAAAAAAAGTTACCATAAAATATCAAGACAAAGATGCTGTTTGGCAGGAAGAAAAATGTGATGAATACTTATCACGTGTTATTCAACATGAAATTGATCATTTGGATGGTATACTCTTTATAGATAAAATGATTAAAAAATAGTTAGACAAAAACCAAAACAAAAAAACACTTACTAAATTCAAGAAGTGCTTTTTGTTTTAATCATATGATTGATCAAAGTATCACCCCTCACTATTTGGCAGGAGTGGAAGGAATCGAACCCTCATCATCGGTTTTGGAGACCGATGTTCTACCATTGAACTACACTCCCATCAAACAATGAGGGGTGGATAAAAAATCAAAAAATTATTTTACCTTAGTTTCCTTGTGAGGCGTGTGTTTTTTACAAAACTTACAAAACTTACTGAGTTGTAATTTTTCCTTAATAGTTTTTTTGTTTTTTTTGCTATAATAAGTAATTCGTTTACAGGCCGTACACTCCAAACCTATTAATTTTTCCTTGTATTTTGTAGCCATACTATTATAAATTTAATTTTTAATTAATGTGTTTTATATTTTTTTCTTAGCCGGTGATCAGATTCGAACTGATGACCTACAGTTTACAAAACTGTTGCTCTACCAGCTGAGCTACACCGGCAAAAATGCTATTTCAAGCCAAAATGTTGCCTTGTCAAAAAAATATAGGTAGGCCATATCAAGAACCAGTTTGGGTGGGGTAGGATTCGGACCTACGAAGCCCGAAGGCAACAGATTTACAGTCTGTCCCGTTTGACCACTTCGGTACCCACCCAGCGCGATTAGCCGTTGCCCGGATTTGAACCGGGGACCTACTCCTTACCATGGAGTTGCTCTACCAACTGAGCTACAACGGCAACGATAATAATCATAAAACAAATTATAAAGCTCATTTAACGCTTTATAATTCTTCTATTCTCTTTTTAAATTCATCTAGTTTGTTGTTCTCAGGATTAGCTTCTTTTAGACGATCCAACACTTTATAAGCTAAATATTTTTTCTTATTAATTATACTGGCTTCCAACAAATAGTCAAGGTAGCGCGGATCATTGGGTTTTAAGGTTAACGCTTTTTGATAAGCCTCTAAAGATAGCTCTAACTCTCCCGTTTTTTCCAACACCAAACCATAATCGCAATAATATTCTGGTTCATCACTTTTTAATTTAATGATTTTCTCATAAACTTCTTTGGCACTTTGCCAATCATCTTCCTTAATTGCTAATTCAGCTAAACCGGCCAAAGCTTTATCGTTATCAGTATTGATTTTTAAGATATGTTGGTATATTTCTTTAGCGTGCGGCAGGTCGTTTATAGAAAAGTATATCTTGGCTAAACCCAAAAAAGCTTCTATATTTTTAGGATCCATCGCCACAATATCAATGTATATTTCTTCAGCCGCCGCACTATTGGTTTGTAAAAAATATTCCTGAGCCAGATTAAGTTTATTTTTTATTAAATTATTTTTTTCTTCTACATCTAAATTAACTATCGATTTTTTGTGTTTCTCTCTCTTATAATATTTCTCCAAATTTAATGCTTTGACGTAAGTATTTTTTATTTTTGTACTAACTTTATTTAAAACCGGTGTAACATACCTTTGTGCTGTTACATTAGTAAAAGTATTTAATTTGCGTCTTAAGCGATTTTCAATTAAACCAGTTTTTATGTTAGCTGCTTTTTCCTGTGGTAAATTTTTTAAATCAATTACTGTTAAGTGTTTTAAGTGTTTAAACAAAATAAAAACAATAACTCCCAACGCAATGACAATAAGAACGATAAAAATAATAGTTAACATAATTTTACGCCTTTCCTTCTGAACCAAACATTTTTATTTTTTCTTCTACCACTTTTTGTAAGATATCTGTTGCTGGAGCAAAAATTTGTCTTGGATCATAAATTGAAGAATCTTTTTCTAAAATTTGTCGCATAGCATTAGAAAATGCTAAACGTAATTCCGTGTCAATATTGATAATTCGGACACCATACTCAATGGCCTGCTTAAGCTGTTTTTCTAAAACTCCGGAAGCTCCATGCAAAACAATGGGAATATTGGATGTTTTTTGGTGAATCATTTCTAATCTTTTTAAGTCTAAATCTGGTACGCCGATATCACGGAATTTTTTTATTCCATGCATATTGCCTATTGAGACCGCCAAAGTATCAATACCTGTTTTAATAGCAAATTCCGCAGCCTGATCTGGATCAGTAAAAAATGGTGCCATATCTTCTGGTACCTGGGCTTTATCCTCTACACCACGCAAAATTCCCAACTCTCCTTGCGCCCATACATTGTGTTTATGCGCATAATCAACTGCCTGTTTAGTTAATATTATATTTTCCTCAAAGGGTATTTCTGAAGCATCAATGTGAATTGAAGAAAAACCAACCT
>Ga0209717_1002289_pt1 | contig 18636 bp, 10 predicted proteins | sample AD_UKC048_MetaG_FD_184418 | JGI IMG/M metagenome (GOLD analysis project Ga0209717, IMG submission 184418) | Active sludge microbial communities of municipal wastewater-treating anaerobic digesters from USA - AD_UKC048_MetaG (SPAdes) (version 2) | ecosystem: Engineered > Bioreactor > Anaerobic >... | reverse complement strand
AATTTGGAATGGCTCAGGATGGACAAATGGGCCGCCAGCTTTTAACCAAGCATTAGAATTTACAGGGAACTATAATTCATCAGGAGATTTAACAGCTTGTTCTTGTACAGTAACCAATGGGGCAGTTTTATTTAACCCAAATCATACTTTAAAAATTACGAATTGGGTTCATGTCAATGGAGGTTCTTTAACTTTTGAAAACACCGCCAGTTTAGTACAAATCAATAATGTTTCCAATACCAATTCTGGAAATATTTTATACGAACGAGAAACGACAAAGATCACTAAAATGGATTATACATATTGGGCAACTCCTGTATCTCCATTTACATTGGGAGGGGTATCACCAAATACTGCTGGCGATAAGATGTATTCCTATGATTATAGTATAGACGATTGGAAACAAGAATCTCCAGCAACTTCAATGATTCCAGGAATTGGCTACATTATTAGGGGGCCTCAAAATTATGTTCCTCCTATGCCACCATCAACCTACAAAGCTCCTTTTGTTGGAGTGCCTAATAATGGTCACTATGAAATTACGGGTGTTATTCCTGACAGATCCTATCTTTTAGGAAATCCATATCCATCTGCTTTAGATGCAGATAGTTTCTTGGTTGCAAATAAAGATGTTTTAAATGGAACTCTCTATTTTTGGACTCATAATACTCCAATTGCTGTAGAAACACCCGATCCAGGATCTGGATTATACGCTTATTCGGGAAATGATTATGCTGCGTATAATGCTACTGGAGGTGTTGGAGCTGCTCCACCGGATATAGATCCAGATACTGGTCTTCCATATTCTGGGCAAGCTCCTAGTAGTATTCCTCCATTTACAGGATTGAATTACAATATTCCATCAGGAAAAATAGCTTCGGGTCAGGGGTTCTTTGCTAGTAGTAAAGTTCCGCCTATTGGCAACAAAATTATTTTTGATAATACAATGCGTGTAGGAGTAATTGATATAAGCAAGGAAGATAATTCTCAGTTTTTCAAAACTAAAAACCCAAACCCAAAAACTGCTATTGCTATCGAAAAACACCGAATTTGGTTGGATTTAATAAATGCCCAAGGTGCTTTCAAGCAAACTCTTGTTGGTTATGTTACCGATGCTACCAATGATTATGAAGGACGCTTTGATGGTGAAAGTTATGACGGAAATGATTTCCTTGATTTTTATACTATCCTTAAAGATAAGAATTTAACCATTCAGGGACGTGCCTTGCCTTTCGATGATAATGACGAAATTCCGCTTGGATATAGAGTGGCAATCGGAGGAACATTCTCAGTAGTTATTGACCAAACCGATGGTTTATTATCAAATCAACCTGTGTTTATTGAAGATAAGTTGACTAATACACTATTTGATTTGAAAGGTGGAAAATACACTTTCAGCACAGCCGCTGGAACGTTTGATGATCGTTTTGTTTTGCGTTACAAAGACAAAACATTAAGTACCGAAGAACCTGAAGTTGCCGATGGAATTGTCGTTTTATATTCAAATAATTATAAAACCCTAATCATTAGAAATAACGTGAAGGAGGCAACGGTAAATTTGGTGACACTGTACAATATGGTAGGTCAAAAAATTGCCTATTGGGATGTGAAAGGCCGAGAACAAAGCAGTATCCAGATTCCAATAAAAAACTTGCCTTCTGAAATTTACATCGTAAAAGTCAAAACAACGAAAGGCGAAAGCAGCAAAAAAATTATTATCAAATAATAACACAATAGTACTCTGATTAGTAACAAGGTAGGGTTTAAGGAGTACTTGCTCAGAAGGAATGGCATTTAATAACTAACCCTGTAAGAGTTTCAAACTCTTACAGGGTTATATTAAAACTATCAAAAGTTTTCAACAATTTGCGCTACATTTCACCACATTATTATTATATTTATCACATAATTCGAAACGGTAACTGAAATTACCCGAGGTCTTACATTAAAAATTCGCTCAAAAAAACGAGGTGCTAGCCAGTGATTTTGAGCTTTTTTTATGAAAAAAAGTTGCGAAAAAGTGCTTGTTTTGCCCCCAAAAACAATAAAAAACCCTGCTATTTTATCCTTTTTTTGCTTTTTTTAGGCGCAAATTTCCGTCCAAAAACCACAAGTTGGAATTGTTTATTAGATTTTTAGAGAAAAAAGAAGAGAAAGAAGGTAGTTTTCAATTCATCCTGATGCGATTTTCACATCGTAAGGACAAGTTTTTTGCTTCGTCAGGACGAGACTTTTGCTTCGTCAAGACGAATTAACGAAAGTTTTCGTGAAAATTAGGATAAAAAAAAGACCTTGGGCACTGAAATACCCAAGGTCTTACATTAAAAATCCGTTCAAAAAACAAGGTGCTAGCCAGCTTTTTTGAAGGATACGTCATTTAACATAGAGCGCAATTTTTTCCCAGGACGGAAAAGGATACGACTCTTTGTAATAGCAGTAGCAGAAACTTCTGCAGCGGTGTCACTTCCTGTGGAACTAAGACCCACCTGAAAATTACCCAACCTGCCCAATTTGACAATTCTACCTTGACCTAGTTCGCCAATAATGTTGTGCTCTAAAGCCAGCAAAACGGCATAACAATCGGTTTCGGTAACAGTACATTGATAGGAAATCAGCTCCGCGAGCCTATCCAAATCGACATTACCATCTGCTAGTGCAGCGGCATAAAACTTCTCAGGTGCAGTAGCATCCTGAGGATTCTTCCGTGGAAGGACTTGATATTTAATAGCCATTTTGATAAAGGTATTAAATGAATAAAAAAATTTTTGTCTTAGTATACTGATAAATAGTATCTAACTGACAAACCCAAAGATAGAATGCTTTTTCGATTATAAAAAGCCAACTTATTAACAATTGGCTTGAGTTAGTAACAAAAGTTGGGGATTATAGATATTTTCACGAAATATTTAAACTACTGACATTTAAGCAGATAGAATGATCGTTTGGCGATAACCCAATAAAACATGGGGGTTTTAGAGTATTGAAAAAAGGATATTTTTTGTTTTTGCTTCTTCTAGAAATTTATTTTTAGACCAATATTTCGATCTATTTCAATAAACAGAATCCATGTGCATAAGCAACTGTCTTTTCGTGCTTTTTGCTATAAATAATTGTATGGTAAAGAGAAGGGACTTGTTCTAATTTGACATCGAGTTCAGCCACCTTTTTTTGTTAATTTTTATCTCAAAAAGTACCACTATTTAGTTTGATGTACAAACACTATTTGGACTATTTGTATTAAAACTTAACCCTCTGATTATCATTGATGTTTGATTTTATATTGATAAAAAATCATTTTTTTAACAGTATTTATCTTCCATAGCCTGCAGCATATCGACAAATAACAGTTGTGTACCCGCTTAATCAGTGCTTTAACGATTTTTTTTTGATATTTAATTGATAGTTATTACTTTCGCGTTTTGAAATTAATATAATTCTCACATAATTTAATAAAATAAAAAATGATAATCCCCATTATCAAAAAAATAAGTTACCTACTATGAATAAGTCCGACTTAAGTTCGATTTTAAATACCGTATTGTCATTAAAACCATCAACAGCAATTCGTTTGCTGTTGATGGTTTTGTTTGTTTCTATAACTCCTATAGTTTCTTTTGGGCAATCTCAAACTTTTTCTTCTTCGGGAACTTTTGTTGCACCTGCAGGTGTTACAAGTGTAACTGTTGAATGTTGGGGTGCCGGAGGTGCTGGCGGAATGAATAATGATGACTTCTCAAACGGCGGTGGCGGTGGCGGTGGTGCATACAGAAAAACAACAAATGTATCTGTTGTTGCTGGAACATCATATACTATTACTGTTGGTGCTGGTGGAGTTCCTTCTGTTAATAATGGAAACGCTGGAAATACATCTGCAATTCTAGCAACTACAGTTACCGCAAACGGAGGTAAAGGCGGAACTAATGGTCAACCTGGTCAAGGCGGAGCAGGTGGAGCCGCTGGAACACTTAAAGGTGGAGATGGTGCGGATGGATTAAATCTCAATTATGGTGGTGGTGGAGGTGCAAGCGGTGGTACAGGTGCTGCAGGTATATCAGCCGCAAATGCTAATGGAGCTTCTGCTGTAACAGGTGGAGGAGCTGGAGGGAATGGAGCCGGAATTTCAGGTGGAAATGGTTCATTTGGTGGTTTTCCTGGTGGCGGCGGCGGCGGCGGAAGATCTTCAAGTACTGGTGTTTTTTATTCGGGAGGAAATGGAGGGAATGGCCAAGTGAAAATATCTTGGACTTGTCCAACATATAGTATAACTAGTGTTTCGGTATCTCCAACCCCTGTGTGTTCAGGAAGTACCACTGCAGTTACTTTGAATAGCTCACCTGCTGGGTTGCCGGTAGGTATTTATACTGTCACTTATAATGCTGGATTGAGCACAGGTTTAGCGACTGCTATGACTGTAAAAACAGCTGGTATAGGTAGTTTTACTTCAGCGGTTTTAAGTACTCCTGGGTCAAATATTATAAAGATAACTAATTTAGCTTCGGGGAGTTGTTCAACTAATGTAAACACTTCTACTACAGTAACGGTTAATCCGGTTGTAAAAATTACTCTTGGGGCAAACCCTACAATAACACAAGGTACAACAAGTGCAAATTTACCATATACAGCTAATAATGCAGCCCAATATTATGTAACCTTCGATGCTACTGCTGTAGCTGCTGGTTTTACAAGTTCTCAAAGTGGGAATCTTAGTGGTGCTTCTGGAAATATTGTTTTACAAGTTCCGTATTGCCCTGGAGCTGGAGCTGGAACCTATAGTGGAACTCTGTATGTTGGGACTTTTAGTCCTAATTGCACAAGCACTACTTATCCTTTTTCTGTTACAATAGCATCTTTACCTGCTCCATCTGGGACAGCGTTACAGTCATTTTGTGTAGGTACTACAGTTGCCAATTTAGTGCCTAATCCAGGCGGAGCTTCATCAATAAAATGGTATGATGCGGCAATAGGTGGGAATCTATTGACATCTGGCACAGCATTGACAACGGCTACACATTATTATGCTTCTCAAACTCCAGCTGGCTGTGAGAGCACTGCACGATTGGATGTTACCGTAACAATCACTCCAGCTGCCTCTATTGCCTCTGTTACAGGAACAAGTCCTTTATGTATTGGAGGAACAGCAACTTATTTGGCTAATACAGTTGTTTTAGGAGGTGGTACAGGGGCTTGGAGCAGTAGTAATACGGCAGTAGCAACTGTTAGTACATCAGGATTAGTAACAGGAGTTACTGCAGGTACAGCTGATATTATTTATACTATCACTGGTGGTTGTGGAGGAACAAAATCAGCAAAAAAAACCGTAACAATAAATTCAAATCTAACAGCAAGCGTAGCTATTGCAGCATCACCATCGACATCAATTTGTTATGGGACTTCAGTTACTTTTACAGCTACACCAACCAATGGAGGAACAACACCGGTCTATCAATGGAGATTGAATGGAGTAAATGTAGGAACAAATGCAACGACTTATGCCAATGCAACTTTAGTAAATGGAGATGTTATTACTTGTGTTATGACATCAAATGCAACTTCTTGTTTGACAGGAAGTCCTGCAACATCTAATGCTGTTACAATTACCCTATTAGGGCCTCCGGCTACAGGAGTTACTATTTGTGCAGGGGGGTCAGGATCTTTGACTTCTTCAGCTAGTTGTGGCAGTTCAGCGACTGTTGGGTTGAATAATGCGGGAGTTACTGCTGGGCAATCTGGAAATGGAACTGGTGATTCTTGGAGTAATCGAAGCAGGATTGTTTCTGATAATGATTCTTATGTTAGTAGTGATATAAATAATTCATCAAGAGAGCTTTATACTTCTACTTATGGTTTTTCAATACCTAGTAATGCAACAATAACAGGAGTTCAAGTAGTTATTGGACGGTATGCTGAAAACAGTAATTCACTTCATGATAATAAAGTTAATTTAAGATATTCAGGTTCTGAAATAGCTACAAACAAAGCATCTAGTTCATATTGGCCTACATCAGAAGCGGCTGCAACATATGGTTCTAGTTCTGACGTATGGGGAGCTACATTGACCCCTGCAATTATTAATGATAATACTTTTGGTGTTGTTTTAGATGTAGATAATGACAATAATAATAATAGAATAGCTTTTGTTGATTATGTACAAATTAGTGTCACTTATATCGTTTCAGGCTCATTAGATTGGTTCACTGTTTCTTCTGGAGGAACAAAAATAGGTTCAGGATCACCTTTTAATCCAGTAGGGGTGTCTGGTTCAGGATTAGCAAATACCAATACTCCAGGAACAACAACTTATTTTGCTGAATGTTCTTCAAATCCAGGATGTAGAACACCAGTTGATTTTGTTATTAATGCAGCCCCAGTAGCACCAACAGTTACAATTACATCACCAACTTGTTCGGCAAATACAGGAACAATTACAATAACTGCACCAACAGCAGTGGGAATGACTTATAGTATTGATGGAATTGATTATACCAACACTACTGGAGTTTTTACATTAGTTCCTACAGGAACTTATAATGTAACAGCAAAATTGAATGCAACTTGCGCTTCCTCAGCTACCGTTGCAGATATGAAAATCCAAACAAATACTTGGACTGTTACTGCGGGTATTGGTTCTTGGTCAGCAGGTACGCCAAATAGTACTCAAAAATTAGTTTTTACAGGAAACTATCCGCCGGCTGGAGATCCCAATGTAAATATAACAGGTTGTTCTTGTATGATTACGGGAGGAGCGGCTGTCATAATAAAATCTGGAAAAACTTTAACCATAACCAACGAGGTAACTGTCGTTGGAGGAGGAACATTGACTTTCGAAGACACTGCTAGTTTAGTTCAAATAAACAATGCGGCCATAAATTCAGGTGATATAACTTATAAACGAATTACAGCCCCAATCCGTCAAACGGATTATACCTATTGGTCTTCGCCTGTGAAACCAATCACTGGGAGTGGCTACCAACTGGGAAGTATTGCAATATCACAAAATTATCTTTCGTATGATTCCACCGTAACAAATGACTGGAAATACGAAAATGCTTCTAAAGAAATGACTAATGGAATTGGTTACGCAATTCAAGGGCCAGGTACAATGGCGGGAACTCCCTACTTAGCTTCTTTTGTAGGAGTGCCAAATAACGGAAATGTCACTGTACCTGTTATATTTACAAACCCTTTAAATTTACTTCCAACGGATCCTAATTATGGCGTTTCATATTTGTTAGGCAATCCCTATCCATCAGCCATTAATGCTGACACTTTCTTATCTACTAACTCTAGTATACTGGATGGAACATTATATTTTTGGACACACTATACAGAAATAGGTTTAGGAACTACAAATCTAGGGTCTGGCGCTCTTGCATTCACTTCGGATGATTATGCTTCATACAATTATACAGGAGGTGTGTCAGGAATTGGATATGCAGCACCAACTATTGGGTTAAGTGCAATAGCTAAAGATATTCCAACAGGAAAAATTGCAGCAGGACAAGGTTTTTTTGCAACTAGTATAGCAACCGGGAATGTCGTTTTTAATAACATTATGCGACTTGCAGGAACAACACTAGCTGATAAAACAGGAACGAATCAACAATTTTTCAAAACTAAAAATCCTGATACAAAAACAACTAGCATTATCGAAAAACATCGTGTTTGGTTGAACTTATCCAATACTCAAGGTGCTTTCAAACAAACTTTAATAGGCTATGTTACGGATGCTACCAATGATTATGACAGCCGTTTTGATGGAGAAAGTTTTGACGGAAATGAATTCGTCGATTTTTACAGCATCAACCAAGACAAGAATTTAGTGATTCAAGGTCGTGCTTTGCCATTTGATGAAAATGATGAAGTGCCGTTAGGATTTAGATCTACTATAGAGGGTTCTTTTACCATAAACATTGACCAAGTAGATGGTTCGCTAGCCAATCAGGCGGTGTTTATTGAAGATAAATTAACCAATACAGTATTTGATTTAAAAGGGGGAAATTATACTTTTAACACCCTTGCAGGAACTTTTAATGATCGTTTTGTGTTGCGTTACACTAACAAAACCTTGGGTACAAATGATTTGGTAACCCAATCAAATCAGGTGTTAATTTCTGTTAAGAATAAAGAAATTAAAATAAATTCATTCTCCGAAACGATAGATAAAGTAACAATCTACGATGTACTCGGAAGACAAATCTACCAAAACGGTAATGTCAACAGTAACGAGTTTTTAATAACCAATTTGGTTTCGAGTCACCAAACGTTAATAGTAAAAACAAGTTTACAAAACGGCAAAACAGTTACGGATAAAATTATATATTAGAACCAAATAACTTTTCATTAAAAAAGCATCTAACTCTTGAAAGTTAGATGCTTTTTTAAATTAAGCAAAAGAGCAAATCTAAATTATATTTATAATTTAATCCAGTTTCAGCTCCCTCTTCTTTTGAAGAGGACGGTGAGAGGAATTTTATTTCCCCTTTACAGTAGCTTCTAAATTTCTTTCGATTGTATGTCCGGGACGCGACCATTTTGGTTTTTCGCCAAGAGGAGCAAATTTAGAATCAGCTGCTTCAACGGATTCGCGTTGGTGAACTTTAGCAAAAGGAGCTTGGTTTTTCAGTCCCAAAATTTCGAACATTCTCATATCCTCATTCAAGTCATTATTGGGAGTAGTAAGCAATTTGTCTCCAGAAAAAATAGAATTAGCGCCAGCAAAAAAGCACATTGCCTGACCTTCGCGACTCCAATTTATTCTTCCTGCCGAAAGTCGAACTTGAGTTTCTGGCATCACAATCCGTGTCGTAGCTACCATTCGAATCATTTCCCAGATTTCAACTGATTCTTGTGATTCTAACGGAGTGCCTTCAACAGGAACCAAGGCATTTATCGGCACCGATTCAGGCTGTGGATCTAAGGTTGAAAGAGCTACAAGCATTCCTGCTCTATCTTCGATACTTTCGCCCATTCCGATAATTCCGCCACTGCAAACCGTAATATTTGTTTTGCGAACATTTTCGATGGTTTGCAAACGGTCTTCAAAACCGCGAGTCGAAATCACCTCGGTGTAATATTCCTCAGAAGTATCGATGTTGTGGTTGTAGGCATACAAACCGGCCTCGGCCAATCGTTGTGCTTGATTTTCGGTAATCATGCCCAGTGTACAACACACTTCCATATCCATTTTGTTAATGGTACGAACCATTTCTAGCACTTGGTCAAATTCAGGGCCGTCTTTTACATTTCTCCAAGCTGCTCCCATACAAACTCTTGACGAACCACCTTCTTTTGCTTTCACAGCTTGTACTTTTACATCTTCAACAGTCATAAAAGGGTTCGTTTCTATGTTGGTATGATACCGTTTCGCTTGAGGACAATACCCACAATCCTCTGAGCAACCTCCAGTTTTAAGGGATATCAAAGTTGATATTTGAACCACATTTGGATCGTGATGTTCCCTGTGAATAGTGGCTGCATCGTAAAGCAATTCCATTAGTGGTTTATTATAAATAGCTATAATTTCTTCTTTTGTCCAGTCGTGTTTTGTAATACTCATTGTATCTTATTTTTTTGTGTGTCAAAAGTAATTAAATTGTTCCAATCAAGCAAAGTTGTAAGATTGAAAAACAGGTTTAACGCCTTAAAAATGAAATCTGATTTCTCTTTAAATACCAATACTAATGCTCAATTAATGAATGGAAAAATGAGTTCATTGAAAAACAGGTATTATTTCGAGAGTTGGTCTGTAATATAAGTCAAAGCCGCAATTTTATCTTTTTCCAATTGCTCTTTTAGCAAAGCAACTGAATCGAATTTATATTCGGAACGAAGGTATTTCAGAATGGAAACTCGTATTTCTTGGTTGTATAAATCCGCTTCAAAGTCAAAATAATGCACTTCAACAGATAGCTTTTCCCCTGCCACGGTTGGATTAAATCCAATATTCATCATTCCGAAAACGGTCTCTTGGTTGATAATGCTTTTTACAACATAAACTCCTTTTCGTGGAATAAGTTTATCATTTTCTTCAATTTGAAGGTTTGCTGTGGGAAATCCAATGGTTCTTCCCAATTGTTTTCCTTTAGATACGGTTCCTGTCAGGAAGTATTCGTAACCTAGATATTCATTGGCCAAAGCCATATCTCCTTCGGTTAAGGCATTTCTGATTTTGGTCGAACTTATGGAAACGTCCTTTATTTCTTGAACCGAGATTTGTTCTACCTCAAAATTGTATTGTTCACCAAAAGCGATTAAGTCGTCAATATTGGCAGTTCTGTTTCTACCAAATCGATGGTCGTGACCAATAATTATTTTTTGAATATGGAATCGATCTACAAGTACTTTTTTGACAAATTCTTCGGCAGATAATTTTGAAAACTCTTCGTCAAATGGATGAATAACAAGATTTTGAACGCCTAATGTTTTTAATAAATCTATTTTTTCGTCAATCGTATTCAGTAATTTCACTTCTGATTGTCCTTTTAAAACCATTCTTGGATGCGGAAAAAAAGTAAGTACTAAGCTTTCTGTTGTCTCGTTTTCGGTATTTTGAGTTACTTTTTCTAAGATTTTTCGGTGACCAATATGAACCCCGTCAAAAGTACCTAGAGTGAGTATGGTTTTTTTTGAGCTCCCGATAGTCATCGGGATGAAATCATTTATAGAATTGAAAATCTTCAAAGCAATTGTTTTTAGAATGCTGCAAATTTATACTATTATAACAGATAAAAAAAAGAGGATTGAAATAAATCAATCCTCTAAAAAGGGATACGATGCAAACTATTTTTTAATGAATTGCAGTGTTTTGGATTGGTCTTCTTTGGTTACGGTAATAAAATAAACACCATTACTTAACGAAGAAGTATTTACAGTTAAATCGGTTTCCTTCGAAACTGTTTTCCTGCTAATAATTTGTCCCAAACTATTAGAAATGGTGAAACGGTTTGGCAAACCTAAAGCATTAGAAACGTGAATATTCAAAATGCCTTTTGTAGGATTTGGATAAAGATAAATGTCATTTAAGGTTTCGAATGTATTTGTTCCTAAAGCATTGGTAGAAAAATATTTATTTTCTATCGAACCATAAGAGGCTCCAGAAGCAATTGTTGTTAATCCATCCGTAGATTTAATATTATAAAATCCATCACCACCATCACAACAGATTCCATCACTTTGATCATCGTTGATGGTAAAAGTATAACATTGATTACTATCTAATGTCCAATTTTGAGTGATTATTGCTGGTAAAACTAAAGAACTTTCAGGAATGTCTGTATATGGACCTCCTTTATATTTTACGTTGCCCAAAGCATCTTTTATTTCCCAAGTAATTTCGCTTCCCCAAAAATCTTGTTGCAAAGTAAAAACAAAGTTAGTAAAGTTGTAGTTAGCAGTTGCTAGATCAAAATAATTCCTCGAGGCAGTATTGTTGCTCACTCTTTGATCTGTACCTTCATTGGCCGATGCAATACTAACATTTAAAGTCCCATTAAAATTTGTATTCAATAACGTTATATCCGCAGATTGGTTTTGTGTTAACGAACCGCTCCAAGTATAAGTTTGATTTGCACCACCATTTATAGTATAATTTAAAATCACCGAAGTTAGTGTTGACGTTCCTCTGTTGGAAATGGACACCACTTTGTTAGTTGGACTAGGAGGTGTAGCATTACAGCCATAATCAATGTTACTATTTTGAGTTACAATTTTAACTTCTGCATCATTGGCAAACAATGGAATTGTTGAAGCTTTAGTTGAGGTTTTTAAACTGCTTCTTCTAGCGGCATTATTAATAATTACTGTGACCCTGTCTTTTTGATTTTGTGTAAATATGTTCATACATTCGTCGTTTGTATAATCCATATAATTCTCGGTCATATCATTTCCAGGATTTGTTGGGCATGAATCATAAGTAGTAAGGCAATCATAGTTTTCCCATCCCGCTTGTGGAGTGTCCTCGCAATAATCTGATGCGTTACAGTCTTTAGTATTGGTATCGCGACTTCCTCCGTCGCCCCAAATATGGAGTAATCCAAGCCAATGTCCTACTTCGTGTGTCATAGTCCTTCCCTTGTTGTAAGGTGCTGCCAATAAAAATGAACCACCAAAGTCGCTACTGCCGAAAACATCGTAACTAGAAACCACACCATCGGTGTTAGCACTTCCGCCCGAAGAGCTAAGACCAGCTAAACCAGAGGCGTTAGGAAATTGGGCATACCCTAAAAGAGTGTTGTCAGTAAATTTAAGACTCCACATGTTCAAATACAATTCTGGATTCCATATAGTTGCTGGTTTCAGGATGGTTTCAATTTCAGTATCCGTCCAGGAAGGTTGAGTAAAGTTTACCCTGTCAATTCCATTTGTCGGATTTCCATTTGGATCTTGTTTGGCAAGAACAAACTCAATTTCAACATCAGCACCAACTGGGTTTGTGTTATAACCAGGTGTACCTAACATTCTCCTAAAATCTTGATTTAGTACTGTTATTTGCGATTGTATTTGCGCATCGGTTGTGTTTGGAGCTGTTCCTATTGGCTGACCGCTGTGTACTACGTGAACAACAACGGGAATTGTTATTACTGCTGCTGTTTTTGAATTGGCTTTTGCAACTTTGTATTTAGAAACCAATGGGGCTAACCATTCTTCAAACTGAGCATTCGACATCCTATTTGGATTTTTTTCTTGAAGAAATTCCTCATATTCTGTTGTAGCACATCGAATTAAACCGTTGTTTGGATTTTTAATTCCTGCCTTAATAGGTTTGCCAAAGAGTAATTTTTTTGTTTGATTTTGGTCTTGCCCATAAGTGTTGCCAAGTAAAAACAAGCAAAAAAACATAAAAATTAGTTTGATAAATAGAGGAGTAATTTTTTTCATTTTTAAAAAGTTTTGTCAAAGTTAATAATTTTAACATTGCATAAGCAATTTGGTAAAAATTTAGCAAATAGTTTATGAGAAATAGAATCAAATCTTCAATTTTTAACCAAAAGAGAGGATTTTATTTACCATTAAAGGTCGTCATTGTGTTCTCTATCCCTGCTGTTCCAAAGGATTTTATGATTTCGGAAGCTAATTCTAATCGTTCAGGAAGAGCCGTTTTTTCGGTATCGTCCCATTCTCCTAAAACATAATCTACTTGCTTTCCCTTCTTGAATTCGTCGCTAATGCCAAAACGGAAACGAGTATAATCAGTTGTGTTTAATGTAGCTTGAATACTTTTTAGTCCGTTGTGTCCGCCATCGCTGCCTTTTTTTCTGATTCGGATGGTTCCGAAAGAAAGATTCAAATCATCGGTGATAATTAAGATGTTTTCGAGTGGAATTTTTTCTTTTTCCATCCAATATTGTACAGCTTTTCCGCTCAAATTCATATAGGTATTGGGCTTCAAGAGCAAAAATGTTCTTCCTTTAAACTTATATTCGGCAAGCGCACCGAGTTTCACGGTTTCGAAGTTTAGACCTTCTTTTTTAGCTAGAAAATCAACTACTTTAAACCCAATATTGTGTCGTGTATTTACATATTCGGCACCAATGTTACCGAGTCCGACAATTAAAAATTTATTACTCACTTCTTTATATTTTTTTTGGTGTTCGTGAACCTCCGGTTTCATATAATCTGTAGTGTCTTCTGTTTTTGTGTTTGAAAACAGATTGTTCAACCATTTTATCATGGTGCAAAAGTAAACTTAATTTTTGATTGGAGATTTTGCTGGTATAAATTTGTGGTTTTTGTTATTTTGATCAACGGGAAAAATCACATAATGGGAGAATAAATGTGATTTTTCTGATATCAAAAAGCAATTAAAAATAATATTAAAATTACTTCAAAAATAAAGAGGACTGTGTGTCCTCTTGTATTAGTTTTTAAAAATTAGCGATAACAGTATCATTTTGAAGGTAGGTACACGGTTTTTTGTTTAAGACGGGTTTCATTGTTAAAGTACCCGCAACGAATCCTTTGCTGATGATACATGGTGTCTTTATTTATGATTTATACTTACTTCTATTTTAAACCACACAAAATTTAGTACAAATCATAGATAGACTATTAGTTCCTAAAATCGATAGCCAAAAGACAACCCTGATCGCAATCCTGCCCAAGGACCTGTAAGAGCCATTTTTGCTCCGCGATCATTGGTTGTGACGGTAGTTTCAAAATTTGCCTTAGAAACGTCAAGGTCTTCAAGTGCCTCTTTTAGCTCAACTTGTTCTTGTGGGGTCAAAACCCGGTCGGATATTCCGTCAAAATTGCCATCGGTTGTGCCATAATGCCCACCAATAATCCACCAATCTATAACCCAGTTATTTTTTTTGCCTAAAAACCACTGACTGCCTAGCATCAGTCCAAAACTGTTTCCGTTCATTTTACCAGAAAGGGTAACAGGCGTAGCAAAATCATCATTTCCAAAATACATATTGTAAACAACATTATCTAGTTGTATTTTGGATTGTCTATAATAAGGAGCAAAATAAAAACCGTGCCCATAACCTTTGCCTAAATATAAACGGGGTTCTATGGTGATTTGTGTATTCGAGAATTGTGCTTCATTAAAATTGTAATCACTGTCGTCTTCTTTTAAAAATTGGTTTAATAAAGGAACTTCACCTTCGGGAATTTTGCCATAAGAAACGGCAATTGAGAGCCAGCTAGTAAGCGATCTTTCATAAGTTAAGTTGTAATTTCGAAAGATATAAGCGGTAAGGTTTGTTTTTACTATGTTTTTTTTATCGTCAGATGATTGTGAGTATGCTGATGCAAAAAATAACAGCAATAATACAGGGATAAGTTTTTTTGTTTTCATAAGATTAAATATATGATATTAGTTGTTGGTTATTATGTTAAGGTTTGGGAGTTATTTACTCCTTCAAGAACTTAGTTTGCTGTTTTTTGTCTCCCGAAATGACCTGTAATAGATACATTCCTTTTGCCAAGTTTTCAACATCTACTCGAGTTGAGTTTTGGTTTTGTTGCAGGATTATTTTTCCTGATATATCCGTTACAATTACTTTGTCAATGGCAGTATTGGATGTGTTTTGAATGGTTAGGAAATTTTTAGCTGGATTTGGGAATACGGTTATTTTATCATTAGCTATTTCAGGTTGATTAATACTCAGGTTAATAGAACTGTTATAATTATAGGTTGTTCTGCTGCTAAGAGTATAGCTACTAGTTGACTGATTATAGGAATAACTATTATTTCCCTGAACTTTATTAACATGTGGAACATCTTCAAAAATATAATCCAATCCTGTTTTATCTTTAAATGGATGAGCAAAACTGGACATTAAGTTGAATGTGTCATAGGTATATTCATCTTTGTATTGGTTTGGGCTACCATCGGAAAACTTATAATATTCTGTTTCTCGAGTTTTGTTGCCTGTAGCATCCCATTCATATTCGGTTTTATCGCCGTTTTCTACCCATATAGTGTTGAATTCATCCCATTCTGCACTTTTAGTAGTTATCATTTTGTTGTTTGAATTGTAGGTATATAATGTTTTATACGAATTAACCCATTGCGATCCAATCCACTCTTCGGTTACTTCTGATATTAATTTATTGTTAGCGTTATAGGTTAATGTCACACGTTCATCGTTTATCCATTGCGTACCATCCCAGTCATACCATAAAAAACCACTAGGCAAATTGTTGGTATTATAGGTTACTATCGTTTTTCCATCTATTAACCAATTTGAACTCATCCATTCATAATATACAGCTTCCGTAAGCTGTCCGCTGGTATAGATGTAGGTGTCTTTATACGAATTTTCGAGTGTATTGGTAGGTGAATCCCAAGATGATTTATAAAGTTCTTCGGTAACCTTATTGCTAGCGTTGTAGGTGTAGGTCGTTTTATCGCTAATTTTCCAAGAGTTAGTATCGCTATCCCAATTCAGATAAGTTTCTGCCGTTAAGTTGTTGTTACTATCGTATTCATAATTGGTACCGCTACTATTATTCCAAGTGCTGTTGTAATATTGTTCGTCAATATTAGACATTAACTTGTTTTGTCCGTGTGCTGTTATCGTAAAAACGATTAGCATCAATAGTGTAATTTTTTTCATAGCTGTTTGTTTTTAGTAGTTATCCTTATTTTGTTAAATAATTTGACGTAACTCATTTCTAAAAAATCAATAAGGTTTTTAACTTTTCAGTGTGTTTTTTGTTGTGTTTTTTGAAATTAAATAATTAAAAAACATCTATTTAACACTTATTTAACAAAACAAAGGTAGGTTCGCTATAGGACAAAAAAAATACCTAGAATTAGGTATTTTTTAAATTGTTATATCCAGCCTTCGTTTATAACCTTGGTTACCAAATCAATAGGGGATTTGCATTTTGCTTTGATAAGGATATTCTTTCGGTGTGTGTTTACGGTGTGTAAACTTATGTGTAATTCTTCTGCAATTGTTTTACTGCTTTTGCCTTCTACTATAAGTTTCAAAATTTCTCTTTCTCTTTTTGTAAATAAATCATACGATTTGGTAAAAACAAGTGAGTCTTGGATGTTATAATAAGAGGGTTCGCCATCTATACCAATTATGGAAAAACAAGGAATACCTTCTTGCTTGATGTGCGATATATCTGTATGAATGCCAAGGGTGCGATAAAAGTTAGTTTCGTCATAATCTATGGGTACAACTTGTTGCAAAATGCGGACATAGTTGTTGTTTCTTGCTTTTATCCTGTAATCGTACTGTGCTTTGTATTTTTGTATTTTATCAAAAGGTAAAGTTTTAAAAAATTCAATACTTTTTTGTTCAAAATTCAGAAAATAGATTTTGTCATCTGGATGAATACTATCTACCATTTTTGTTACAGTGTACTCCAATTCTGGTTCATATTCCAAAACAATCCGTATTCCATCACTTACATAGTCAAATTTTCCCTGAAAGACATTAAAAACGTAGTAATAATAGTTTCCCACCTGAAAAATATTAAGCAAATGCTTATGTATTTCAAGTTGTAATTCTAATTCTTCGGTATATTCAGAATCTGTTTTTACTGCAACATCCCATATTTTTTTAGCTGCCAGATAAAAATTGGTAGTAGATTTTTCCATATTTTTTAAATTTATGATGAATCTGATTGTGAATTTTCTGTCTGAATTGGGGCTAAAACGTATTTGTAGGTTTTTGTTTAAAAACAAATGTAAATGATTTTTGGTTGTAAAGTACTTATAGTCAGTATTAAATCGTTAAAAATTGTTTTGGAAATAGATTAGTCGTGGTTAGCCCTGATGGGAACGGCATCCTTTTATGGCGATGTTCGCCATAAAAGATATAGTGTACAGCAGGAGTAATGGCTATTGAAATCCCCAATAGCGGTACTTCATAAAACAAAAAAAGCACCAATCTTTCGATTGATGCTTTTTTGAAATATTCGAAAAAAATTATTTTTTCTTTTTCCCTGCAGGAGCTTTTGCTGCTTTTGCTGCTTCTTGAGCTGCTTTCATAGCCGCACGAGAAATTCTTACTTGAGCAACAACAGTGTTGTCTGGGTGTAATAATTTGTATTTGTCAGAAACAAGTTTCGTAACATACAATTTGTTACCCATTTCAAGTGGAGAAATGTCAGCATCAATAAAATCAGGAAGATTTGCAGGTAATGCTTTTACTTTTAATCTACGAGTGTTCAAACGTAAAACACCTCCTAAAAGTACTCCAGGAGATACTCCAACGATTCTTACAGGAACTTCCATAGTGATTTCTTTGTCATCAAATAATTGAAAGAAGTCAATGTGTAAAATTTTGTCAGTTACTGGGTGTACCTGAATGTCTTGTAAAATAGCATTGAATGATTTGTCTCCAAGTTCAATCACAACTGTGTGTGCGTTTGGGGTGTAAACCAAGGTTTTGAATGCTCTTTCGTCTGCTGAAAAATGCACTGGTTGACTTCCTCCGTATAACACGCAAGGAACCGCTCCAGCATTACGTAAGGCTTTAGTAGCAACTTTGCCCACGCTTTCTCTTTCTGATCCTTTAATTGTAATCGATTTCATTTTAAAAAATTTATATAGTTAATTATTAAACTCTTTGTTGAATTAGCTTTTGGCTTTTGTGTAAATGAATTACATCAAAAACTTTCCGCTAATAGAATTGTTGTGGTGTACCATGTACATTACTTCGGCAAAAAGAGGCGCACAACTTACCACTTTTATTTTATTTGATTCCTTCTTCAACGGAATAGAATCAGTAACAATTAATTCTAGCAATTTAGAATTTTCTATTTTTTCGTAAGCACCGCCCGATAAAATGGCGTGCGTACAGATAGCTCTCACGCTCAAGGCACCTTTTTCAATCATTAAATCTGCGGCTTTCGCCAATGTGCCTCCAGTATCGATCATATCGTCAACCAAAATTACATTTTTGCCTTTTACCTCACCAATGAGCTCCATTGTATCAATGATGTTAGCTTCTTTTCGCTGTTTGTAACAAATTACCACATCGGATTCTAAAAACTTAGAATAGGCATAAGCTCTTTTTGAACCTCCCATATCTGGCGAAGCTATGGTTAAATTTTCTAAGCCTAAACTGTTTACATACGGCAAAAATATGGTAGATGCAAAAAGGTGATCTACTGGTTTTTCGAAGAATCCTTGTATTTGATCGGCATGCAAATCCATCGTCATAATTC
>Ga0209717_1002288_pt1 | contig 18641 bp, 12 predicted proteins | sample AD_UKC048_MetaG_FD_184418 | JGI IMG/M metagenome (GOLD analysis project Ga0209717, IMG submission 184418) | Active sludge microbial communities of municipal wastewater-treating anaerobic digesters from USA - AD_UKC048_MetaG (SPAdes) (version 2) | ecosystem: Engineered > Bioreactor > Anaerobic >... | reverse complement strand
CACATTTAGAATCAACCACTTGACCGAGCACTTGAAAAAAAATCGTCACGATTACAACACCGAGCGTTCACTAGTGAAACTGGTAGGTAAAAGAAGAAGTCTTCTTGACTACCTCAAGAAAACGGAAATCAACAGATACCGTGAGATCATTAAAGAATTGAATATCAGAAAATAATCAATCGGAAAAGAGGTGCTCACGCGCCTCTTTTTTTTTGTATATATTGCAGAAAAAAGTTTAGTTTTTCATTGGGTACACAACAACTACAACAACTACAACACAACTACCCATTGTTTAATTAAAAGCATTAAATTTTATGATTCCACAATTATTTGTAGAAAGCATCGATTTAGGTGATGGCAGAAGCATCACAATCGAGACAGGACGTTTGGCCAAACAAGCCGACGGTTCTGTAGTAGTTAGAATTGGAAAAACTGTCATCCTGGGAACAGTAGTATCCGCAAGAAAAGCCACACCTGGTGTTGACTTTTTACCATTAACGGTAGATTATCGTGAAAAGTTTGCAGCGGCAGGCCGTTTTCCTGGTGGTTTCTTTAAGAGAGAAGCCCGTCCTAGCGACAATGAGGTATTGACCATGCGTTTGGTAGACCGCGTTTTGCGTCCGCTTTTCCCAAGTGATTACCACGCAGAAGTCCAGGTGATGATCCAACTCATGTCTCATGACGATGAAGTGATGCCTGATGCATTGGCAGGACTCGCCGCTTCGGCAGCATTGGCTTTGTCAGACATTCCCTTTGAAACCTTAATTTCTGAAGCACGTGTTGGAAGAATCAACGGCGAGTTCATCATCAATCCAAGTCGCGCGCAATTGGAAGAATCCGACATCGACATGATGATTGGTGCTTCACGTGATTCTATCGCGATGGTAGAAGGTGAAATGAAAGAGATTTCAGAAAAAGAAATGGTTGAGGCAATCAAATTTGCCCACGAGCATATCAAAGTACAAATCGACGCCCAGGAAAGATTGGCGGCAGCTTTTGGAAAGAAAGAAGTGCGTGAATACGAAACTGAAAAATCAGACGAGGAAATCTACGCCAAAGTAAAAGCGGCGGCTTACGATAAAATCTACGCGATTGCAAGCAAAGGCTCGGCCAAGCAAGAGCGTTCGGCTGCATTCGACGCCGTAAAAGAAGAAGTGAAAGCATTGTTCACCGAAGAAGAATTGGCCGAAAACGGTGATCTCGTAGGGAAATATTTCTACAAAGTCAACAAAGAAGCGGTGCGCAACGTAACCCTGGATTTGGGAACGCGCCTTGACGGAAGAAAAACCACAGAAATCCGCCCAATCTGGTGTGAGGTAGATTATTTGCCATCGGTTCACGGTTCGGCATTGTTCACCCGTGGTGAAACGCAAGCTTTGGCAACGGCAACTTTGGGAACTTCACGCGAAGCCAACCAAATTGATTCGCCATCAGAGCAAGGAGAAGAAAAATTCTATTTGCACTATAATTTCCCACCATTCTCGACCGGTGAAGCACGTCCGTTAAGAGGAACATCGCGTCGTGAGGTTGGTCACGGAAACTTGGCGCAACGTGCCCTCAAAAACATGGTTCCTGCCGAAAATCCTTATACGATCCGTGTGGTTTCTGAAGTATTGGAATCTAACGGTTCGTCTTCTATGGCAACGGTTTGCGCCGGAACTTTGGCCCTTATGGACGCCGGTGTACAAATGATCCGTCCGGTTTCGGGAATCGCTATGGGACTCATCACCGACGGAGAACGCTTCGCCGTATTGTCTGACATCTTAGGCGACGAAGATCACCTGGGAGACATGGACTTTAAGGTAACCGGAACCGAAAAAGGAATCACAGCCTGTCAAATGGACATCAAAATCGACGGATTGAAATACGACATCATGGAGCAGGCTTTGGCCCAAGCGCGTGACGGTCGTTTGCACATCTTAGGAAAATTGATTGAAACCTTAGACAAACCGAGGGCTGATGTTAAGGACCACGCTCCAAAAATCATCATGCGCACCATTCCAGGTGCTTACATTGGTGCACTGATTGGACCTGGCGGAAAAGTAATCCAGGAATTGCAGAAAGCGACTGGAACTACCATTGTGATTAACGAAGTCAACGAAGAAGGTATCGTAGAAATTCTCGGAACCGATCCGGCTGGAATTGCAGCAGTATTGGCCAAAATCGACTCGATCATCTTCAAGCCTACCGTTGGCGAAACTTACGAAGTGAAAGTCATCAAATTACTCGATTTTGGAGCGGTCGTAGAATACACCGAGGCGCCAGGAAACGAAGTTTTGCTTCACGTGTCTGAGCTCGACTGGGCGCGTACCGAGAATGTCACCGACGTGGTGAACATGGGCGACGTGTTCAACGTGAAATATTTGGGAATCGACCCTAAGACCCGTAAGGAAAAAGTGTCGCGCAAAGCCTTGATGCCAAGACCACCAAGAGATGAAAATGCGCCTCGTGAAGACCGCGGCCCACGTCCTGAAAGACGCGATGACCGTGGCCCAAGGAGAGACGACCGACGCGACAACCGCGGCCCACGTCCTGAAAGACGTGACGACAACCGTGCGCCACGCGCCGAAAATAACGACGAGACAAAAGACGCTCCGCAAGAGTAAACTTCTAATCGTTTAGCATGAAGAAAATCCGGTCATTGAGTTGGCCGGATTTTTTCGTTTTAATACTGTAGTCTGTTAAAGTGGCGAATGCCATCTTCTTTTTGTAGTCTTTTATTTATCTTTAGCAAAATTGCGCATCATGAAACTACGAACCTTCGGTTTTCTACTGCTCTCACTGGGTCTTGCGTTTTCCCTAAAAGCCCAGCAAAACCAGTCCTTGTATAGCTATTTTGACCGTTCGGTTGGTCTTAAAAACCTGGGCATCAACAACGGCCCGATTCACCAAAATCCCTTTAGGGTTTCAGACCAATCGCACCGTTATCTTGGCAATGGAGGATACCTGTTGGGCGATGTGATTTATGATGGGCAACCTTACGTCGGCGAAAACCTCAGATACGATATTTTTAAGGATGTGCTTGTCGTAAAAATCAATGACCCAAACAATTCGCTTGGAATCGACCTGATTGGTGCAAAGACCGAATCCTTTGTCTTAGACCAAAAAACATTCGTGAACCTTGATCGGCTTATCCAAAAGCCCGATTTCTTCAAAGGCTATTATGAAGCTTACCATCCTGAATCGCCGGTTGCTCTCTACATCAAATACCGCAAAGACCAAATTGAGGTATTGCGTAGTGATGGCCTTTTCTACAAGTACCAAAGTGCCTTTGATTTTGTGATGGCCTATCAGGGCAATTTATACAAAACCAATGACGAACGCGACCTTGGGCGGATTTTCCCAAATCATGACCGCGCGATCCGTGACTATGCCTACGTCAACCGCGACACAAGACTTTCTAACCCAACACAATTCATGAAAATTATGGCCGATTACGTTAACAACCTGATCCAAAAAGAGACTAAGTAAAAATGAAGAAATGGCTATCCCTTTTGGTATTGGTTGCGACGCAATGGTGTTACGCTCAGGAAAACAACAGGATTTCGGTAGAATTCAACGCCGTTTCGCGCAAGAATGCGGTACTGAAAATAGAACAGCTTTCGGGTTATCGCTTTTACTTTGACGAGCAATGGCTGGACGCCGACAAAAGCCTGATTTCAGGAAATTACACGAACGTGACACTGCCGTCCTTATTGGAATCGGTCTTTAACAATACCCCGATCAACTTCTTTATCGACGGCAAAAAAGTAATCCTTACCAACAACAACCTCATTTACAGCAAGCTTCCGGACGACTTTTTTGGGAAATCCACTACAGTCACCACAGACGACGAAACCGACAAACCGGTATTCTACCAACAATTCGACTCGATCAGCGCGTCCAGACGCAACACCACCATCACACTCGTAGGCAAGCAAACCCAGAAAACCGAAAAAAAACTATACACGCTTTCAGGGATCATCAAAAATGAAAAAACGGGCGAACCCATCGCCAACATCACCGTCCGCGCCAAAAATAAAAACTACAGCGCCGTGACCGACAAGGATGGGCGCTTTGAACTGCAATTGCCCTCGGGACTTAACACCGTCGAAACCGCATCGGCGAGCCATACCCAAGTGAGCCGAAACGTCATGGTGTACAGCAACGGACAACTCGATTTTGAAGTCAACGAACGCATCAACCAACTCAAAGAAGTGGTCGTGCGCGGCAAAAAAAGCCAGACCATCCGTACCGCCGTAACCGGAGTGACCACCATCGACGCCGAAGGCATTAAAAATATCCCGTTGGTTTTTGGTGAGCGCGACATCCTAAAGGTCGCCATTGCAATCCCGGGAATCAAGACCGCTGGCGAAGGTTCGGCGGGATTCAATGTGCGCGGCGGAAAAGAAGACCAGAATTTGATCCTGCTCGACAACGCGCTGTTGTACAATCCAGCGCATTTCTTTGGGTTCTTTTCGGCACTCAACCCTTACACGACCAAGAAAGTCGACATTTACAAAGGCAGCATCCCAGCCGAATTCGGCGGGCGTTTGTCATCTGTTTTTGACATCACCACCAAAAATGCCAGTTTCGACAAGTTCAACGGCGAAGGTGGCGTGGGTCCGGTGACAAGCAACATCGCGCTGGGAATCCCGGTCGTTAAAGGCCAATCGGGCTTGCTCGTCGGCGCAAGGGCTACCTACTCTGAATGGATCTTAAAATCACTCGACGAAGAATCGCTCAAGAACAGCCAGGCCAAATTTTACGATGGGATTGTCAAGTACACGCACAAAATCGGGAAGAACAATACCATTGAGGCTACCGGCTATTACAGTCGCGATGCGTTTTCAATCTCTTCAGACTCGCTCTACAAATACAGCAACCGTTTGTTTTCGCTCAAATGGGACCACAGTTTCAATGACAAAAGCAAGGCTGCGTTGATTTTCACCAACAGCGAATACCAATTCAACATCGACTACCGCTCGGGCAACCTGAACGCTTTTGATTTTGGCTACAAGATTGCCGAAACCCAGGCCATGCTCAAGATGAGCTACCAATGGAACAAAAAGCACAAACTCACTTACGGGATTTCGAGCAAATTGTACGGCATCGATCCCGGAGATTTTGAGCCAAAAAATAGTGGTTCACCATTGAATCCCGTTCATATTGAAAGAGAACGCGGACTCGAATCGGCAGCCTACATCGCCGACAGTTTCAAAGTCAATGACCGACTGCTCGTTGATTACGGACTGCGCTATTCGTATTTTGCAGCCCTGGGCGAATCCAGCCAACGGATTTACCAGCCCAATGTGCCGCTCAACGACGCCACGGTAACCCAGATCAAGACGTACAAAAACAACGAAACCATCAAATCCTACGGCGGGTTAGAACCGCGTATCGCCGCTCGTTTTTTTCTTACCGAGGACTTTTCGGTCAAGGCCGGTTACGACAAATCTTTTCAATACATCCATTTGCTGTCAAGCAATACCACGCAATCGCCTACCGACACCTGGAAATTGTCGGACCTGAACGTTAGGCCGCAAAGCGCCCAGCAATTTTCTTTGGGTTTGTATAAGAACCTGCAGGATGACATTTATGAGGTGAGTGTGGAGGGTTATTACAAAAAATCGAAAAACATCCTCGACTATAAAGTGGGTGCAGAATTGCTGCTCAATGAAAATGTAGAGACGCAACTGCTGCAAGGCGAAGGCAAAGCCTATGGGATTGAGTTACTTGTTAAAAAACAAATCGGAAGGCTCAATGGTTGGATTGGCTACACCTATTCGCGTACTTTGCTCAAACTCGACAGCAAATTCAGCGAGGAGAAAGTCAACAACGGCGAGTACTTTGCCGCCAATTTTGACAAGCCACATGATTTTAGCGCCGTGCTGAATTACCGTTTCACCAAACGCTACAGCCTGTCTACGAATTTTATCTACCAAACCGGCCGACCTATCACCTACCCGATTGGAAAATACGTTTTTGGCGGCGCCGAATACACTTTGTACAGCGACCGAAACCGGTTCCGTATCCCTGACTATTATCGACTTGACATCGGGATCAACATCGAGGGCAACCACAAAATCAAGAAACTCGCACACAGCTTCTGGAACATCTCTGTGTACAATGTTCTGGGAAGAAACAACCCTTACTCGATTTATTTCGTTACAGAGAATGGCCGAGTGAAAGCCTACAAAACCTCAATCTTTTCTATTCCGGTGCCTACCGTCACTTATAACTTTAAATTTTGATGCGCCCTCTATATCCACATCTTATCCTGTTATTGCTGCTTGGCGCAGTGCTGTCTGGCTGTACAGAGCCTTACGCCTTACAAACCAATGCTTTTGAAAGCGCATTGGTGGTCGAGGCTACACTCACCAATGAAGTCAAAAACCAGCAAATTAAAATTACACGCACTTACCGGCTTGAAACCGGAGCACCTACAGCAGAAACCGGTGCCGAGGTCAATGTGACCGACAGCGAAGGCAACAATTATCCCTTTTTAGAAACCGATGGTGTTTACATTTCAACCCATCCGTTCCAGGCAGTTTCTGGCAGGACCTACCGTCTCAACATTGTCACGCGCGAGGGCAAAACCTATACTTCTACCTCAGAATCTTTGACGCCGGTAAACCCCATGCAACAGGTCACGGCCAGCGTACAGGAGAAAGACGGCCAGCGCGGTGCCAGCATAGATGTGTCGGCTTTTGATGCGTCGGGCGATTCAAAATACTATCGCTATGAATATGTTGAAACTTACAAAGTCATTGCTCCCGAATGGGATGATGAACGCACCATACTCGCGCCCCCTGTCCCCGGCGAACCGCAAGGCATCCTGATTGTCCCAAGGGAAGGCGAATCGAAAACCTGTTACGGCACCCAAACCTCCAATGACATCATCCAGACCACGACAGTGGGGCAAAACGAGGACCGCGTGAATTTCCAGGTGCGCTTCATCAGCAACAAAAACTACATCATCTCACACCGTTACAGCATATTGGTTCGGCAATACGTACAGAATCTCGCCGCGTACACGTTCTACAAGACGCTCAAGAAAATTTCGGGTAATGGCAGCCTGTTGTCGCAAACGCAACCTGGTTTCTTTTTTGGCAATATGCGTTGTGAAGACAACCCGGCAGAGAAAGTCATAGGATTTTTTGAAGTAGCGTCGGTGTCGTCGCAGCGGATTTTTTTCAACTACGCCGATTTGTTCCCTGGAGAAAATCTTCCGCCGTACATCGCCGATTGTAAAATCCGGGAATTTAAAAATTGCTTTGACAGTTTCGATCCTGATTGTAAAGGTGCCGCTTTGATTTCGGTCATCGGGTCCAATGACCTTTTATATGTTGACAGCGACGGCTCGCAAAGCTACTTTTTCATGGTAAAACCACCGTGTGGCGACTGCACGAAGATCGCTTCTAATGTACGACCCGATTTTTGGACTGACTGATTATGAAACGAAAACCATTATACCTGTTTGCTCTTGCCTTTGTCGCGATGCTGGTTTGCAGCTGTACCGAGCAGTACGCGTTGCAAACCAACACCTTCGACGAGGCGCTTGTGGTAGAAGCGAACATCACCAACGAATTCAAGGAGCAAGAAATAAAAATTTCACGTTCGTTTCGTTTCGAGCAGGCCGACCCAGTGTTTGAAACAGGAGCAACGGTAACAATCACAGACGACTCGGGGAATGTCTATCCTTTTGAATCGCAAGCAGAAAAATACGTCTCCACCGCACCATTTCAGGCAGTAGCTGGAAAAACTTATCGCTTGAACATCAAAACCACCGACGGGAAATCCTATAGCTCATTGGGAGAAAACCTCACAGCTGTCAACGAGATGCAAAGTGTGGTACCAACCGTCGAGGTGAAAAACGGTGAAAAGGGTGTGGCGATTGTGGTTAACAGTTACGACCCGCAGGCCAATTCTAAATACTACAGATACGAATACGAAGAAACCTATAAGATCATCGCACCCGAATGGAATCCCGAAAAAGCCATCCTCCTTCCGCCGCTAGAAGGCAACACCCACGAAGAAATTGGCGTGGTTCCGAGAGATCCGGGCGAGACGAGAACTTGTTACAGTACGATAAATTCCAATGAAATCATCCAGACCTCGACCGTTGGGCTCAGCGAGGATCGGGTGAATTTTCCGGTGCGGTTCATCAGCAATAAAAATCCGATCATTATGCACCGCTACAGCATACTGGTTCGGCAGTACGTACAAACCCTGGCCGCACATACCTTTTATAAAACCTTAAAACAACTGTCGGGAAATGGCAGTATCCTGTCGCAAACGCAACCCGGTTTTTTTTACGGTAACCTCAAATGCGACACCAACCCGAATGAGAAAGTAATTGGCTTGTTTGAGGTAACATCGGTTTCTTCCAAACGGATCTTTTTCAACTTTACCGACCTGTTTCCCGACGATCCGACGCCGCCGTATTTTACCAATTGCGATTTGAAACTGTATGGCTTTTGTTTCATTCCCGAAATCCCAGAATGTAAAGGCGCAGCGCTACTCATTGGCATACGCGGAAACGATTTGCTGTACGCCGGAAACTATTATAATTTTGAACTGGACTATGAGGTGTACCAAATGGTTCCTCCAATCTGCGGTGACTGCACCAAATTTTCGTCTAACGTAATTCCTTCATTTTGGATCGATTAAAACAACTCGCAATCGGAATCGCAATAGTGGTTTCTACAGTGGCCCATGCCCAAAACAGCAAACTGCAGCCTGGAGCCAATGCAATTACCACACAAACCCGCGAAACCATTTTTGTTCATGCGAACGCCACTACTTTTGTTATTGGCGAAACCTTGTATTACAAAATTTACACACGTAGCCGCACCGATTATTCGCCCAGCGCGGTGAGCCGGATTGCCTATATTGCCTTAGTAGACAACAGCCACAAAAGTATGTTTACACAAAAAGTGTCGTTGGAACAAGGCGTTGGGCAAGGTGATTTTTTTATCCCCACCACGCTCAAAACCGGTAATTATAAACTGCTGGCTTACACCCGATGGACGCAGAACCAACCCGATTTTGCGTATGCGATAGACCTTTCTGTCATCAACCCGTTCCAACCGCTCAATAAAAGCGGGATTGTATCAAACATAACCAAGGATACACTTCTCAAAACCAGCGACTTGCTTCGCATTTCTCTGGGCAAAAAAACCTACGGACTGCGCGAAAAAGTGACCGTCAACATCCAGTCCTTGCAAAAGGCCGTTAAAGGGAATTTCTCGCTGTCGGTTCGTAAAATTGACGCACTGCCTTCTAAAGAAGCGCCCGATGCCGTGGCATTCCTGTTAGGCGAAACGAAGAAAGACAAAAACACGTTTGCGCTGAATCAAATTCCCGAATTGCGCGGCGAATTGTTATCGGGCACTATCACCTCCAAAAAAGAACAACAAGACCTCAATCACAAGACCGTTGCGCTATCGATTACCGGAAAATCGTTTGCCGTAAAAATAGCCGAGACCGATCGCCAAGGCAGGTTTAGCTTTGTACTCGACCCAAAACCCAATCTTGGCCAAATGACCATTCAGGTCATGGACGACGCGCGACAGGATTTTTCCATTCAGGTTGACCAAGCGCCCCAACCCGACTGGTCGTCTTTGCAATTTGAACCAGAATTCCCTTTAAATCCGGAACTTCAAGCTGCCATAGAATCGCGGGCGGTGGCCAGTCAGATCGAAAATGCCTATTACTCTCAAAAGAAGGATAGCATTGCAGAAAACAGGCTATCGGAGGCGTTCTTTGGTTCGATCCAAAAAGAATATGTGCTCGATGATTATACCCGATTCCCGTCGATGAAAGAAACCATTACCGAAGTGCTCAAGGAAATGTACTTCACTAAAAAAGACGGCAAGTACACCATTAACCTGCGCAATTATGTCACTAACAACGAAGGGTTTGGCTATCCGCTGCTACTTGTAGACGGACTCGTTATCCAGGACGCCAATGAACTTTTTGACTACAATCCCGAGAACATCTACAAAGTAAGTATCGTGAACCAACCTTATGTGTATGGCCCGAAAACGTTTAGCGGCGTGATCAACATCGAGACCAAAAATCAGGATTACCAAACCGCGGCCAATGGTGACTTTATTAAAAAAATCGAAAGCCAGAGACCACCCAATCGCAAGTTCTATTTCGGCCCCGATTATGCGCTCAAGGCAGATACACGAATTCCTGATTACAGGTATCAGTTGTTGTGGGAACCGTCACTAAGGTTAGAAACAACCAATACCGAAATCGGGTTTTACACCTCAGACCTTGCCGGCAAATTTGAAATCGTACTCGAAGGCTTTACCGACAAAGGCCTACCGGTTTCTATCAAAGCATTTATTGAAGTAAAATAAATCGGCACGCCACCTTTTTTACATTTTCGGGCTTTAAGGTAACTCTTATGAGAATCTGAAAATGAAAACCTCCATTCGTATCTAAATTCGCTACAGCCTTGTTATTGTTGGTGGTAAGTAGACGCTGTTCGTCGGATGATGACACCATCCAAACAGTCGTTGTACTTAAAACCTGGACTTTGATGGACCGGGGTTCCTTTCATTTATTTGCGCTTAAAACCAACGATAAACCGTAGCCTTGGGCAACTGGAAACGGGTGCTGTGACTAATACGTGAGTTCAGGTTGGAATATGGTCTGTAACTATTTGGAAAGAAAAAAGTTTTAGTGTCTGCGCAACCTTTTTGAAACCCCGCCGACTATCCATAAAACGCTTAAACTTTGTAATTATGAAAAAGCTAACCTTGATACTTTCTTTGTGGTTTGTCTTACTCTTGGCCGGCTGTTCTTCTGACGATGCGCCTACAGCAGTAACGCCGGTTTTGCTGCCGCCGATGACCTGGAAAACGGTTTCGGCCGGAGAAGAACACACCGCCGCCATCCGCTCCGACGGATCGCTCTGGACTTGGGGATCTAATGAATGGGGACAACTCGGCAACGGCAATTATCTTGATTCAGGGCTGCCGCAGCGCATCGGCACCGACACCAACTGGAAAGCAATTTCCTGCGGACGCAACCACGTCATTGCACTCAAAACCAATGGGACGATTTGGGCTTGGGGTGCCAACGACTACAAACAGTTGGGTACGGGAGTAGTCGCCAATTCGGTGAATCATCCGGTACAAATCGGGTCGGGTTCGGATTGGACGATGATTGCATCGAAAAACAACCATACCGTCGCCGTAAAATCAAACGGTACCACTTGGAACTGGGGGAACTATAATTACAACCCGGGCTACGATAACGGAAATCCGCTTCCGATGATCCCAACGCCTACACAATTTGCAAGTGGCAATTGGCAGGCTATAACCGCCAGCGACGCAAGCAACCTACTGCTGAAATCGGATGGGACTTTATGGGGAAACGGACGCAATTCCCTTTTTGAGTTGGCTCACGTCGTCGACGACCGCTACCATATCCTGTACGAAACGCCAATCCAAATAGGCACAGAAAACAACTGGAAAACCGTCAATGCAGGCCATTACCATGTCATTGCCACTAAAACCGACGGCACACTTTGGTCTTGGGGTTGGGTTGCATTGGGCTTAGGCAGCTCTACAATTTACGGCATCCCAAAGCAAATCGGAACCGCCAACAATTGGCTTTATGCCGCGAACGGCATTGCGCATTCGATGGCCATTCGCACCGATGGCACCATTTGGTCTTGGGGAGGCAATTCGTTTGGGCAGTTGGCCAATGGGGCGATGACTTCGGCCTCGACCGAGACACCACAGCAAATCGGTACCGATGCGGATTGGGTTGCTATTTATGCAGGACACCAATCGTCTTTTGCCAAAAAATCCGACAGTAGCCTATGGGCTTGGGGTAAGAATGCCGCGGGGCAATTGGGTAATGGTGATACGGTGAGTAGTGCTGTTCCGATTTTAATTGCATGCCCACAATAAAAAACAATCCTATGAAAAATGTAAAACAAATTTTAGTATTGGCCTTAATGGCAGTGGCTTTGGTCAACTGCTCGGCCGACGAAGAGCAGCCGGTAACCCTTCCGCCGGTGGTTTTCCAGAATGAGAACCCTTATGCCGACTTTATCAATACGGCTGGCTTCACGACCGTCTACGTTTACACCGATGACAACAATTACTACGAAATCGGTTATAAGTTCACGCCGCTGGTAAAAGGCGAAATCAACGCCGTGTTTGTAAAAATCCCCGCAGTAGTAAGTGATGTGCGGCTGACCATATGGGACGTCGCCTCGGGAACGCCGATCAGGACAGAATATGTAGATGTGGCAGAACCATCCACAAAAACAACGTTGGCGATTGCACCGTTGCCTTTGGAAAAAAATAAAGAGTATGCCGTCTCAATCAATACACGCGATTATTACTTCAGGTACAGCCCCACTGGCGCGTATCAAAATTTTCCTGTTGTTGTAAATCACCTCTCAATAAGCGGCGCTTTCAGCAATATGGGTACCGCCCAGGAAAACGTTGATTTCACCACGATTGTCAATGGCGCTTTTGGAGACTGCAGCATCAGTTTCAAACAAACCCTGTAAACACCCATCCGACTTATCAAATCTGTTCATTATTTTAGTTAGTTACATTAGGTTAGAGACCCTCGGCTTCCTGGAGTCGGGGGTTAATTCGGAAAGAATAAGACGTTTGTCAAGAATATATTATATACCCGTTGTGCGGTTTAATCTACCAAAGCGTGTTTCAAATGATTTATCGGTTTTCCACGCATAAAGTTGATGTATTGTAAAACGGCAACGCTTGTAATTTTGGCACACATCCTTGCAAACAATCCGTTGAGTGTCTTTGCATAATTTCGTTTTAAAAAAAGTTGGTCGCACATTTGGGAAAATAGTGTTTCTATCCTTTTTCTCTTGTATCTATAAGTTGAGTTCCAATGGGTCTCGCGGCGTTTCATATTGGCTCTCAAAGGGGTGATTAGCCGTATCTTTTCCTGTTCAAAAAGTGAAGTTTGATACCCCAATGACAGGTATCCCTTGTCGGCAATGACTTCTGAATCAGATAGTTTTTCCCCGTCAAGATGTTGCAGATAATGGACGTCGTGAACATTTGCCGCGGTCAATCCCAAGGAGACCGGAACTCCGATTTTAGATATTACCAATTGCATTTTGAATCCATAATAGTGCAATCTGTGGGAAGCATGATAGCCTCTTTTGGGCAAAACTTCGGGATCATCCTTGCATATTTTAGACCTTGCAGCTCTTGGATTTGCACAAATCGGAACAGGGATAGAATCCAGGATAAATTGCTTCTCGTTGGGTAGAATTATATTGGATATCGCTTCAGAAATCCACATCGTATGATCCTGCAATTTCCTCCTCCTGCGATTGTAATTTGACCGATCCGGCAACGCTGGAAAATCAGGGAGATACTCATTGCGAAGTTTCGAAAACAGTAAATTCTCGGAGTCAATTCCCAAAGATTCCGCCGTTAAAGCCAAAGCAACTATTTCAATATCAGTCATTTTAGGCTTATTTCTATACCTGGCGAAGTTGTCATCCTCAAGTAAAACATCTGCCAAAATAGATTTGGCAATACCAACAATTTTATCGAAATTCGTTTTTAGGTTGTGCATATAAGTAAATGTCAGAAATTTAACTTAAAGTACTGAATTTCAGTATTATGCACAACTTTTTTAATTACTTTTTATTAAGAATTTAAACCGCACAACGGGTATTATATTTAAAAAAAACAATTATTTGCATTTAGAGGAGCTCATAAAAGCCTGCGCCCGACAAGATCGAAAGGCACAACAAGCAATGTACGAAAAGTATAAGAACATGCTTTTTGCACTATGTTTAAAATATTGTGCGAATCAATTTGAAGCCGAGGACAACCTGCACAATGCTTTTATTGAGATTTTCACCAACATCAAAAAATTCAACAACAAAGGCTCTTTTGAAGGCTGGATGAAACGCATCACCATCAACAAGGCCATTGACAGCTACAAGAAAAAATACAAGCTCGTACCGCTAAAGGACGATCTCAAGGAAGAAACCGATATTGAGGTGCAGGAACTCGATTTTCCGCTCGATGAGATCCTCAAACTCGTCCAGGAATTGCCCAACCAATACCGTCTGGTGTTCTGCCTGTACGAACTCGACGACTATCCACACCATGAAATCGCAAAAATGCTTTCTATTTCTGAAGGCACCTCAAAATCAAACCTGCACCGCGCCAAAGTGATCCTCAAAGAGAAGATCAGGTCGCGCATGGTGCAGCATTACAACATTGGCCATGGAAAATAAAAAAGACATCGGAAAGGCTATCCGTGAAAAGCTTGACACGCTCGAGAAATCGCCAAGCGACGGCTTATGGGGCGCCGTAGCAGCCGATCTGGATCAAAAGAAAAAAAGACGGCTCCTGCCATTCTGGATTGCGCTTTGCTCGGTAATGATACTGGGTATTACGGCTTTGGTTTTTAGCGGAAAAACCATTACCACAACCGAAGGTTTCAGTGATCCGGGAACAGGAACAGTGCAATCGGGCGCGAACAGAGGCAGCCAATCTGAAACCACAGACAACGATACCGGTTCAGACGCCGACAAAAATACGAGCACGGGCAACGCTGAAACCCTAAATGACGATTTGAAGAATCCAACAACCCAATGGGGAACTCCTAACACTCAGCGCGACAGATCCAAAAATCAGCAAGTTGCGGTTCAAAACAACAAATCCTCCAACGCAAAACCCCATACAGGTCATTTTTCTGGCGAAAATGATTTGCAGGTGAAGGGCAAACATAAACCTGTTCAGGTTAAAAACGTTGGCGACAACGACATAGTAATCGACGGCAAACGCAGCAAGCAATCGCGGGCTGACGCAACCAAAACTCAAAGACAACTTGCCGATGCAAAGCAAACAAAGACCAGAAAAAATCGCAAGCAGTTGGCAGATGAGAGGCAAATAGCTGTCGGGAATCCGTTGGGCGGCATCCAAACCGAACGAAAAACGGTCGATACAATAACCAATACCAATCTCGTGCAAAATGGCTTGCCCGAATACGAAAGCCCTAAAGAGGACGACCCAGACAGCCTCAAAACCAATGTCACGCCAAAGATTGAACCTATAGTACCCGTGGCGACTTTGCCCGAAAAGACCCAAAAGGATTCGGCCACAACCAAAAACAACGCCCTGCAAAACCTAAGTTTGTTTGTATATGCCTCGCCTACTTTTGGCGGACATGTTTCGAACAAATCGCCGTACGACCCCAAACTCAACGACAATGAAAGGGAATTTAAACCCACGTTAAGCTACGGTGCCTACGCGATATACCAAGCCACCGACAGCTGGAGCCTACGTTTTGGGATAGGGATTATGAACCTACAGATGATCACTCGGGATGCGGTGGTAAACACGATCAATTACAGCTACATTGACTACACCAAAAACACCAATGTGAGCATCTATGCCCAATCGGGCAACGCAAAGAGCATGGACATCATTCAGGAGATTTCGTATATCGAGGTGCCGCTCGAACTCAAATACGCCATCAGCCGCCGCAGATTCGGGGTCAATGCCTTAGGGGGAATCAGCGTGATGTTCCTGGGTAAAAACGTAGTCGCGGGAAAAACACCCGACGGCAAACGCTATGAAATGGGGAAAACCGCCAATTTATCCAGTAACAGCTATACGCTTGGAGTGGGCATGGGTTTGGATTACAAATTCACAAAATACGTTAGGCTCAATGTAGAACCGATTTTCAAGTACCATTTGCTCGACTACAAAAATGTTGGAATCAGGCCGTACTCGTTCGCGGTGATGACCGGCTTGCAATTTTCACTATAAAAACGGATCCATTTTCTTAGTTCTTTTTGATCCCTTTTTGCTCCTGAGTAAATTGGTACGCAGCTTCTAAAAAACCAACGACTTTAGCCCAGTTGACATTGGGCTAATAGTAGTTCGTGTAATATTTTTAATCTGAACCAGCAATTGGTTCCCACTAACTTTGACCGGTGGGCAATGACAGAGGTAAAACCGATCCATTTACCATTTTGATTTTCTTAAACGGTAAAATCTAGCTTTATACATTCATTTAAAGGCACTTTCTGCCCGAAACAAAAATCCGTCTCTAAAGAGAGACGGATTCTTACTATTCAATGAAGTATTCTTTTTATTTCCTGATAAACTGCAACCTATGGTTTTGCAGGTTTGTTTTTAGAATGGCGATGTAGATTCCCGATGGCATTTTATCTATTGTTCTTTTTTGACTTGAAGCCTCGGTAATCGCAAACTTATCTACCGACTGTCCCGACATGTTGAATATTTCGATTTCTGAAGCGATCTCATTGGCATCTAATTTAAAATCGAATGAAATCTCAGAATCGCTTGGGTTTGGATAGGCTGTGAATTTGGTTTGGTCTTCTTTGGTATCGGTTGCGTCTTCCATCTGTCTTAACTGAACACCAGCTCCCGGAATATTTTGGGTGGTTATTTTCTTAAAGTCGAGCGTTTTGGTTACATGGTCCCAGAATAGGTAATTCAAAAAGGCATTGTCTAATTGATTCGCACCCGGTTTCCTGAAAGAAGCAATCGACGGAATAACCTGGTTTCCATTTTGCGAAGCGACACAAGTGCCGTAATTGACGTAAGAGAATGCTCCTGCAGTGACCAAACTTCCCTGCCTGTACGTGTTGGCGACAATATCATAAGTTGAATTAAGGTTAGTCTCAAAGGCCACGGCGTACAAGCCTTTCGCATTGACACAAGAAATTACAGGATTGGTTGTAGTGATACCGGCATTTGCATAAGATGTTGAAGCGATGATATCGGCTCCTCCAACCGGACATACTATTGAACCTGTGCCAGTCTGGTTCCACCAAAAGTGGAGTTTGCTCATGATTGGGCCAGGCGTACAACCTGGTGTCGCCGAAGCATTACCCATGACAACAGAAAAATCTTTGGCTACATAAGTTCCCGATAGCGTGAGCCTTGCGGCGATACGCGGTTTTCCGTTGTAAGCCCTGGTGAAATTTCTCGTGGTAGTTGTCGTCGGGTTAAGAGTGGGTCTGAAATCGGTCTTGCCTCCCTGTACGACCGACAATCCATCCGAAACGATGCTAAAAGTGGCCGGGTTGAAATACTCGCTCAAAAAGGCTACCGAGATTACTCTTTCTGTAGGCCATCCTCCAGTTCCAATGGCTTCTTCACTAAATGAAACATCAGGATTGTAATTCCTATCAAATAGATTATTGGTACCCACTGGTGTAGTTCGGATGACTTCATCTCCTTTAACATTGACAATGGTGCTCGTGGGCGATCCCAAAAGATCCTGCAGGTAATTTGATCGATCACTGGCATAGACATAAACCCTGGATTGTTTTATAGATACGGTATTGGTGTATGTTACCGGCGGAGATGTATTATAGGTAATGACTAATTGAGCCGGCGGAGTCACTAGGCCTTCCTCATGCCAAACTACGGCAAAACGCCCCCTATCTTTGGTCGCCGCCAGGTTTGGATTCTTGCATTTCATAGTGGCATCGTTAGATAGCGTACACTTGAATGGCAACAGGTTGTATGTGTTAAATGTATTTGTAGTTGCGTTCCACTTATAGGTGTAAGCATCAATCCTGCCTGTTAAATTATTTTCAAAAACGATTTCCATGAAAGTACCATTAGTTGCATCTGACCAGATGGCAACATCAGGGTCAAATCCGTCGTTGAACACAAGTGAACCTGTTGCCGTATCGTTAAAATTCCAGGACACATATACCTTGGATGTAAAACTAGTCTGACTTACTATAGCAGAAACGTTGTCCCATGCCATTACTTGTATAGTTCTTCCTGAAATAACTTCCTGGCATATGTCTGTGCCAGTGTTGTTAATGTCTAAATGCACTTGCGTTGAAGGCGTATAAGTTACCGTCGCCGGAAAATTTGTTCCTCCAGGCGAAGGGCAACCTGTTGTGGGCAACGCCACCAAATCACCGGTGACTGGCGCTACCTGAGCGTTCATGTTCCCAAAAAAGGTAAACATACTTGCTGCGAGAATGTAAAATTTGTTTTTCATATTAAATTGGGTTATGGTTACTGGTTTGGATTTCCATTCATCTCAATGTCAAACGGATGCAACTTTTGGCTCTTTAAAATTACACGGCATACCAACAAAAAAAATTAGGGGAAAACCTGTTTTTATTATGCTAAATTTTCCCTATCATTTTAGGAAAAAACGAAAAAAAGACACACACTTGTAACTTTATCGGCACTCTTGCCGTACAAGTCACGTACACTTTAAAAGAAGGAGACAAAAACATGAGACAACTTAAAATTACCAAGCAGGTAACCAACAGGGAAACCGCATCTTTAGACAAGTATTTACAAGAAATAGGAAAGGTAGACCTCATTACCGCTGATGAAGAGGTAGAATTGGCACAAAAAATCAAAGCCGGAGACCAACGCGCTCTTGAAAAGCTCACCAAAGCCAATTTGCGTTTCGTGGTTTCTGTAGCCAAACAATACCAAAACCAAGGACTTACCCTTCCCGATTTGATTAACGAAGGAAATCTGGGACTCATCAAAGCAGCACAGCGTTTTGACGAAACCCGTGGTTTTAAGTTCATCTCTTACGCCGTTTGGTGGATTCGCCAATCGATTTTACAAGCGTTGGCCGAGCAATCGCGTATCGTTCGTTTGCCG